>APMI01001732.1_pt1 | contig 123882 bp, 101 predicted proteins | sample 667938 | NCBI WGS metagenome assembly APMI01 (sample SAMN01084076, study PRJNA167559) | wastewater metagenome | biome: Wastewater | place: Denmark: Ejby Moelle, Odense | collected 2011-11-28 | reverse complement strand
GCTGTTTTCTAATCCTGTTTTTAAAAATAAATTAAATAGTGAGTTTTGTTAAGGAACGACTAGATATTAAAAAATTAAGGAGTGTTTTCAAAAAAAATAATTACCTTTGTAGGGTAATGTTAAAAAATATTTACTTATTACTCATTTTTATTCTTGGTTTCTTTTTGACACCAAGTGTTACTTATGCGTGTAGTAAATCATCAAATAATGTTGCAAAAGAATGCTCTATAAGAGAATTAAATAAGGAAAAATCACATCAAAAGCATATAAGAGATGTAAAAAATAATCAATGTGAAAAAGACAATCCTTGTAATAGTAATAATGGAAGTTGCAATGGTAAATGCGGTCATTCTTCATGTCGTTGTATAACATTTTATTCTAATTATTTATTTATTCCTCAGTATATAAATACAGAATATAGAAGTTTCTCTTTGGAAAAAACACAAAAATTCTCGTATAAAAAAGACTATATTTCTTCAGGCTTTTATTTCATTTGGCAACCACCTAAAATAAGCTAAATCTATGGCTTGATAGCCATAAATGCGTGTTTTCAAAATCAATTTTTTGTAATGAAAACAATATTTAGTATTATTTTTTCAATTATCAAACCATAATAGGTTTGTTATTAATTGTCTGTTTCCAAAATTTTAAATATAATGAAATCAGTATCAAGAATATTGGTGGTAATCACTGTATTACTATCATCTATAAGCAGTTTCGCACAAATCAAAAATGCAAGAACGGAAACTGTTAAAATCAATGGTAATTGCGGCATGTGTAAGTCAAATATTGAAAATGCTGGCAATGTACAAAATGTAGCCAATGTGATTTGGAATTTAGATGCCAAAATAGCTACACTGAAATATGATAGTTTAAAGACTAATAAGGATGAAATTCTTCAAAGAATTGCCTTAGCTGGGTATGATAATGAAAACTTCAGAGCTTCGGATAATATTTATTTAAAACTTCCAAAATGTTGCCAGTATAAAAGAGAATTGAAGGCTGTTACTCATCAAAATGATTTTAAAAGAGATAGTTGTTCAAATCATAAACTAGTAATGCCTTCTACAAATTCAGTAAAACAATATAAACTAGTTTTAGATAACTATTTTTCAATCAAAGATGCATTAGTAAAATCTGATGGAATTTCAGCTTCTAAAAAAGCAATCCAATTAACTAATGTTATCAAAGCTATTGAAATGGATAAGTTAAACACAGAAGGTCATAATGTATGGATGAAGGTAATGAAAGATTTATTATTTGATTCTGAACATATTTCTGAAACAAAAGATGTGGCACATCAACGAAAACATTTTAAATCTCTTTCGAGTAATATGTATGTACTCATAAAGAATACAAATCCTGAAATTATAATTTATTACCAGTATTGCCCTATGTACAATGGTGGTAAAGGAGCAAATTGGTTAAGCAAAGAGAATATTATTAAAAATCCATATTTTGGGGATCAAATGTTGACTTGTGGTAGAACCATTGAAACGATTAGGTAATTTTATATAATTTATAAAATAGTATAATTATCTAGAACCATGTGTTGGCAGTAGAGTATAACCTGATAGCAATTTACTCTTGTTACTGGTGTAGTCTTTGTTAAACCTATTGACACTTTATTATTATATAAGTGTGTAATTCTATTGAGTAATAATACCTATTTCTTTAATCAGGACGATTTATAGAAAAATTTAATTCAAATCAATAATAATTTAATTTATAAAAAAATGAAAAATATAATCTTTGGCTTAGCCACTATTTTATTAATTGCGCTTGTAGCATGTAATAACAATAAAGAAAAAAAAGATTTAAAAATGACAGATATGATGGAAATGAATCATGATAATAAACCCTTAGATTCTGATTCTATTGACAATAAATCATTTCATGGAAATTCTCAGACAAAGGAACTTTCACAGCCTTTTATTGAAAATTACTTAAATTTAAAAGATGCTCTTGTATCAGATGATGCATCATCAGCTGCAATTGCCGCAAAACTATTGCTGGCCTCTACCAGCAATATTGATATGAAAGCAATACCAAGTGAAAGACATGAGCGATATATGGAAATAGCAAAGCTTATTGCTGAAAATTCTAATCATATTGCCAAAAATGTTGAAAATATATCTCATCAGAGAGAGTACTTTGAGTTACTTAGCCAAAATATTAATGAACTAATAATGCTATTTGGATCATCACAAACATTGTACAAAGATTTTTGTCCAATGTTTAATGAAGGAAAAGGAGGTGTGTGGATTAGTCAGAGTAAAGAAATTAAAAATCCTTTCTATGGTAAGGAAATGTTAACCTGTGGTGAAGTAAAAGAAATTATCCGTTAATTTAATCTCATGAGAAAATGGTACAAAAAATTATAGAGATTTCTCTCAAAAACCGATACATTGTTTTATTGTTGGCGATTGGGCTTTTTGTTTGGGGGATATCTGCAATCAAAAAAAATCCTATTGATGCCATTCCAGACCTCAGTGAAAATCAGGTGATTGTTTTCACTGAATGGATGGGGCGTAGTCCACAGGTTATGGAAGATCAGGTTACTTATCCTTTGGTAAGTAACCTTCAAGGGGTTCCTAAAGTAAAGAACATTCGTGCAGTTTCTATGTTTGGGATGAGCTTTGTCTATGTGATTTTTGAAGATGATGTAGATGTATATTGGGCAAGAACACGAGTGTTGGAACGTCTCAACTACGCCCAAAGATTACTTCCTCAAGGTGTCACTCCGGCTTTAGGGCCTGACGGGACAGGTGTTGGACATATCTTTTGGTATCATCTGGATGCTCCCAAAATGGACTTAGGTGAACAAAGGGCATTACAGGATTGGTATGTTAAATTTGCCTTACAGACAGTTCCGGGTGTTGCGGAAGTAGCATCTTACGGAGGTTTTGAAAAGCAATATCAGCTGGTTGTTGATCCTGTAAAACTACAATATTACAACATCTCACTAATGGATGTAATGAACAAAGTAAAGGCCAATAACAACGATGTAGGCGGCAGAAAATTTGAAATGAGTGATATGGCGTACATTATACGTGGTTTGGGATATGTTAAAAATAAAGAAGATATTGAAAATATCGCTTTAGGCAATTATAACGGCATACCGGTCAGTGTAAAAGATATTGGGCAAGTACAAATGGGTGGTGACCTTAGGCTCGGTATTTTTGATGCAAACGGTAATGGCGAAGTGGTAGGTGGCATTGTAGTGATGCGTTACGGTGAGAATGCAGATCAGGTGATTAAAGCCGTGAAAGAAAAGCTAAAAGATGTGGAAAAAGGCTTGCCAGAAGGAGTGAAATTCAAAACATCCTATGATCGAAGTACATTGATCGAAGCTGCAATAGATACGATTAAATCAAAAATCATAGAAGAGATCATTGTAGTAGCAGTCATTGTCATTTTGTTTTTATTTCATTGGCGAAGTGCTTTAAGTATTATTATACAAATACCCGTAACTATTGCCATCAGTTTTATATTGCTCAATGCTTTTGGACTTTCATCCAATATCATGTCATTAACAGGTATTGCACTGGCAATTGGTGTTATCGTGGATAATGGTATTATCATGTCCGAAAATGCCTACCGAAGCCTTTCGCTTTGGCAAAAAAACAATCATTCAACCACTAAACAAGATTCCCATGAAAAAATGGTTTAATAATATATTCAAAAAAAGACGTTCGGAAAACAGCGATACCATTCCAGAAAAAACGAGAATGCAAATCATTGAGCAGTCCTGTAAGCAGGTTTCAAGAGGCGTTTTCTTTTCTACCATCATTATCGTTACCTCATTTCTACCCGTTTTTTTATTGACTGGGCAGGAAGGTAAATTATTCCATCCCTTGGCATACACCAAAACGTTTATCCTTGTAGTAGATGCCATTTTGGTATTAACGCTTGCTCCTGTATTGATTTCCTTTTTTATGAAAGGAAAGTTCAAAGGAGATGATAAAAATCCTATTAATAAAGGATTAGAAAAAGTTTATGAGCCTATTATACGTTGGTGTACAAAATGGCGAAAGACAGTATTAGGAATTAACATAGTGGCGTTGCTTATCAGTATTCCTTTGGTGATGAATTTGGGCAGGGAATTTATGCCTCCTTTAGATGAAGGTTCTATTCTTTTTATGCCGGTTACGCTTCCAGATGTTTCCAATTCGGAAATAAAAAGAATATTACAAGTACAGGATAAGCTTATAAAGTCTGTTCCAGAAGTAGATCACGTACTAGGAAAAGCGGGAAGAGCTGCTACGGCAACCGATAATTCCCCCATCAGTATGATTGAAACAATTGTTTTGCTCAAACCGCAGGCTGAGTGGCGTGACGGAATGACTAAAGATGATATTATCAATGAACTGAATTCAAAACTTCAGATACCTGGTGTTACCAATGGCTGGACAATGCCTATTATCAACCGAATCAATATGCTTTCTACCGGGATCAGAACGGATGTAGGAATCAAAGTATATGGTCAAAATCTGGACAGTATTTATACTTTATCACAAAAAATCAGTAAAGAATTACAGGGAATAGACGGTATCAAAGATATGTATGTGGAACCTATTACTGGAGGGAAATATGTTGATATAGCGGTTAAAAGAACAGAAATAGGTAGATATAACCTTAGTGTGGATGATGTGAATGCCGTGGTAGAATCTGCTTTGGGAGGTATGAAATTGACCTCCACTATAGAAGGAAGACAACGTTTTTCTGTCAATGCAAGATATGGGCAGGATTTCAGAAATAGCCTTGAATCTCTAAAAAGATTACCAGTACAAACTATGCAGTTCGGTAGTATTCCTTTGGAAGCTGTAGCAGATGTACGCTTGAGCGAAGGCCCTCCAATGATCAATTCTGAAAACGCTATGCTGCGTGGGGCAGTACTTTTCAACGTACGGGAAAGAGATCTGGGGAGTACAGTAAGTGATGCCAAAGAAAAGCTCAATAGCATGATTTCAAAAATGCCTAAGGGCTATTATGTGGAATGGAGCGGACAGTATGAAAATCTTATCCGTGGCGAGCAAACCCTTAAAATGATATTGCCTGTGGTACTGGTCATTATCTTTTTATCTATGTATTTTGCTTTCCATTCATTCAGGGAAGCATTCTTCAGCCTGATCAGTATTCCTTTCGCTCTGATTGGAGGTGCTTTTATGATCTCAATTTGGGGTGTTAATATGTCTATTGCAGTAGCTGTTGGATTTATTGCATTATTTGGTTTGGCGGTAGAAACTGGAATTGTGATGGTCATTTATCTCAACGATGCCATGCAGCAACTCGTAACACTAAAAGGAAATTCCAGTGAAACCATTACGAAGGAAGATTTGCGAGAATATGTTATTGCTGGTGCAGCCAAAAGACTTCGCCCAAAAATTATGACGGTTGCGGTTACCCTATTTGGACTGGTTCCTATTTTATGGAGCCACGGTGTGGGCAGCGATATGATGAAACCTATTGTACTTCCTATGGTTGGTGGTGTTTTCACGTCTGCAATCCACATTCTTTTGGTTACACCAATTATCTTTCTGATGACAAAAGAATACGAATTGAGAAAGTTCGGAAAAATAGAAGTTTTAGATGCAAAACATTAGAAGATATGAAGAAAATATATAGCATAATTGCCTTGTACCTGTTGGTTATATCGGTACAGGCACAGAAACAGAAAATGAGTCTTAATAATATTCTCGACAGCATTAGGCTTAGGCATCCTGTGGTCAAAATGTATGATAGTGAGATTCGTTCGATGGATGAGGCAGCAAAAGGAGCGAGAAGCTGGATGTCTCCGCAAATAGGCTTCGGTCAGTATATGACACCATATAATGTCAATCTGTGGCAAAAAAGAGGAGAAATGCAGGGGATGGGCTCTGTAATGTTATCTGCAGAACAAATGTTTCCGAACAAAAAAAAGCTGGATGCAAATGAAGCTTATATGAATGCGATGTCCGCTACCGAAAAGGAAATGAAGGAAGCGAAAATCAATGATCTGGTAAGCAATGCCAAACAGTTGTATTTTGAATGGATCATACTGGATAAAAAACTGAAAGTAGTCAAAGAAAATGAAAAACTTTTGGAATTTATGATTCGTAATGCAGAGTTACGGTACAAAAACGGATTAGATAAAATCAGCGCCTATTATAAAACCAAGGCGGCTTTAGGAAATTCTAAAAACATGCAGTTGATGTATGAAAATGATATCCGAGAAAAACGCATCAGGCTTAATTCCCTTATGAACAGAGACCCTATGTCTTCTTTAGAAATAGATTCCGCTTACCAGTTCAACGATTATTCCGATTTGCTTTTTGACAAAGATTTTTTCTATCAAAATCGAAGTGACCTTAAAGCATTGGACAATGAAATCAATAAATCCCAACTGAAGCAAGAACTTGAAAAACAAAGCCTGAAACCTGAATTCGGAGTAAAGTTTGACAATGCGATTGGATTTGGCGGTCAGCCGATGCAGTATTCTGCTATGGTCATGGTAAAACTACCCATGGCAAAATGGTCTTCTAAAATGAACAAAGCCAATATAGAGAGCCTGAAATGGGAAAAAAATGCTTTGCAAGGGCAAAAGGAAATGATGGCCAATGAATACAGTGGAATGGCTTATGGTATGCGTAACGAATTTGAGCTAAACAAAAATCAGCTCAAACTGTATGAACAGGAAATCATCCCCGCACTTCAGAATAATTACAGATCTATGCAAACCGGATACGAACAGAACACAGAAGAACTATTTATGCTGTATGATGCCTGGGAAAAACTGAATATGACCCAGATAGAATATTTTGATATTCTTTCAAAGGCTTTCAGTATGCAGGTGGCATTAGATCAATTAATTCAAAAAAATCAAATGAAGTAGTTATGAATCTTAAGATTATAATATTATTGTTGAGCCTGTCCGTATTTTTTGTGGCATGCAAAAACGAAGCAGATAAGCACAAGGGACATACAGAGATCAAAGAAAGTTACACCTGTCCCATGCATCCACAAATTATTAAAGATGCGCCAGGCAATTGCCCTATTTGCGGGATGAAACTGGTACCAAAAGAAGATGGTAAAGAAAAGCAAGCTATAAAAGATACGGCATTGTCTGCCTTGTTAAAACCTACCAATGAATTTGCTATTTCTTCCATTCCTACCGTAAAGACTATACATAAATATTTACCCCTCACATTGAAAGCACTGGGTGCGGTTTCTTATGACACACGGCAGATGGGAAGCGTATCCGCTAACATATCAGGAAGGATAGAAAAACTGTATGTCAGAAGCCGTTATCAACAGGTAAAAAAAGGACAGCGTATAATGGATATTTACAGTCCCGAAATATTAACCGCTCAGGAAAACTTGCTGATGGTACTAAGAAATGATCCTTCTAACGAAATGATGATTTCCTCGGCTAAGCAAAAGCTATTGTTACTAGGTATGTCCGGTCAGCAATTACAGGAAGTCATCAAAAAAGGAAAACCTGATTTTAGTATTTCTGTATTTAGTAATTATAACGGATATATCAAAGATGTGCAGGGAGGAATGCCGGGAGAAGCTACTTCGGCTATGAGCAACGTTTCGCAGCAAACGGCTGAACTCTCCGTAAAAGAAGGAATGTATGTGCAGAAAGGACAAACCGTTTTCAATGTGTATGACCCTTCAAAAGCCTGGGTAGTACTCAATATATATCCGAAAGACATGCAGCTAATTAAGGTAGGACAACAGGTAAATATTGTTCCGGATGTAGCAAAAAGCAAAATGATTGAAGGTAAAATAAATTTTATAGAACCTTTTTACCAAAGCGGAACCAAAACGATCACGGCACGTGTCTATTTCAATAATGCACAGTATAAGCTCCCGATAGGTTCACAAGTGGAAGCTTCCTTTGCCAGTGAAATGAAGCTTGCCGATTGGATACCGTCTACTGCAGTACTGTCGCTTGGGTTAGACAAAATTGTATTTGTGAAGCATGAGGGCACTTTTGAAGCCAAAAAAATTCAGACAGGTATTGCTAATGATCAGATGGTAGAGATTATAAGCGGATTAGATGGCAATGATCAAATTGCCGAAAATGCTCAGTATCTCATGGATAGTGAAAGTTTTATTAAAGTGAATAATTAATTCAAAATTATATCGAATGAAAAATTTAATTATTATATTGACAGCGCTGTTGATCGTTGTTTCCTGCAAACAGAAAAAACATGACGAGTACGGACATGATATGGCAAATATGGAAGCAGGAAGCACTTATTACACCTGTTCTATGCATCCACAGATTGTTGCAAACAAACCTGGTAAATGTCCGATATGCCATATGGATCTGGTTGCTGTAAAAAAAGATAACAATGAGAAAGATATATTACAGTTAAGTGACCAGCAGATGCAGCTGGGCAATATACATACTGACACAGTGAAAAATGGGAATTTAGCAGATCAGCTTATAACCACCGGAATTTTAAATTTCGATCAGGATAAAAAAATTGCCATCAGTGCACGGGTGATGGGACGTATTGAAAAGTTATATTATAAAAATAATGGAGAATTCGTTCAGAAAGGAGCTCCTGTTTTTGCTATTTACAGCGAAGAATTAAATAACGCCAAGCAAGAATATATCCATGCCTTAGAACGAGCAAAAACCTTTGAAAATGGTGCCAGCACAGTAGTTAATTTGCAACAATTGGTAGAAAGTGCTAAAAATAAATTGCTGTTATGGGGCATGACGGAAAGCCAGATAAAGGAGCTTGCACAAAGAAAAAAAAGCCAGTCTTTAACGACCTATTACAGTCCGGCATCAGGATATATCGTATCGGTAGATGTGGTGGAAGGCGGATATGCAATGGAAGGTTCCCCTATATTGAATCTGGCCAGTTTATCAACCTTATGGGCAGAAGCGCAGGTATATACCAGCCAAATGTCAGCTGTTGCACCTGATAGTAAAGTGGTAGTAAAGATCCCTGATATGGGAAATATAGCGATTGAAGGGCATATTTCATTTATTAACCCAGAGGTAGATTCTTCTACAAGAATCAATCTTGTGCGTATTTCAATACCCAACAAAAACAATATGCTGAGACCCGGTATGCCAGCATATATTTTATTTCAACAATCAGAACAATCAGGGTTTTTCCTTCCCACAGATGCCGTACTGCGAGACGGGAAATCAGCTAATATATGGGTGCAGGTTTCCAAAGGAAAATTTAAAAATAAAATGGTGAAAACAGGATTGGAAACCGGAGGTAAAATAGAAATACTTTCAGGTTTAGTAGAGGGCGATGTTGTGGTAACCTCGGGTGTTTATTTGCTCAATAGCGAATATGTCTTTAAAAACGGGGCTGATCCAATGGCTGGGCATGATATGAAAAAGATGTAAATGTTGAAAATAACAGAATAATGTTGAATTAAAATAATTATTAAAAAAAATAAGTTTTATAATCTGTTTTTTACTTAAATTTAATGAAGTTTGTATTATTTTTCTAGTAACAAAAAAACAAGAGGCTGTCTCAAAAAAAATTGAGATCAGCCTTTTTTTGAAGATTTTAATATTCCTAAATGAGAGGTATTTTCATTTAGAGAAATCTCAACATACATATTTTATTTATTTATGTGAAAGTCTCTATTAGATCTAAACTTATAATTTGAAAAAATTAAATATTTTTAATAAATTCTACAAAAAATTATATTAGTCACTCGTAGTGCATTATAAAAAAGGTTGCTCAAATAACTAGAGATTAGTATATTGCATTGACTACCAATCAAATACGATTATGAACAGCCTTGAAGCAAGTTACAAATTAATTTTAAATAATTTAAGAGAAATTTCTGAAACTAAAAATTTTTATTTGAAGATGTTTAAGTTAAATTAATTTGAGTAAATTTGTCATAATAAAACGAATCAAAAACCTGCATTTTCAAAGTGAGTCATTCGGTGAGTAGCTGAAACCTGATTTCAGAAAATGTCGATAAATAAAGAGATTTAAAGAGAGAGTGGTTTTCCCTCACTCTCCGCCAGTTGGGAAACCAAAATAAGCTAAAACGCTGTAAACCATAATGTTTACAGCGTTTTTTGTTTTAGCTCAGGTATCAAAAAAATCAAAAAAGTCAATATTTTGGTGACCTTTTGAGTGACCTCTCCAAAAAATGAGAAAAAGAGGTCACCAGAATTCTGGGAAAACCCTACCAATAGGGAGTTTAAATAATGTACATCTTGTGAAAAGTGGTCAAAAAAAGTAAATTTTTAAACCCTTAAATCTATTAGATGATGAACAAGACATTCAACCTATTATTCTTTGTAAAAAAGAGTAAAGTTCGCCCCAACGGAACCGCACCCATTTATATGCGAATCACGATAGAAGGCAAAAAAGCTGATATTTCCTCCAAAAGGTATATTGAGCCACAAAAGTGGGACAACAAAGGACAGAAAGCAATCGGGAACTCTCAGGAAACTAAAACGCTGAACGTTTATCTTAAAACATTAGAACAGAGAGTTTATGATTATCATTACCAGATGCTGAAAGAAGAGAATATTGTAACAGCAGTGAGTTTAAAATCTAAACTTCTTGGAACAGATATCGAGCAAAGAATGCTCATTCCTATCTTTCAGGAACATAATGACAAGGTGGAAGCTTTGGTCGGACAGGATTTTGCTCCTGGTACATTAGAACGTTACAAAACATCTTTAAAACATACGCAGGAATTTATCAGCTGGAAGTACAAGACTTCTGATATTGACATCACGGAAATTGATCACGGTTTTATCACTGATTATGATTTCTGGCTTCGCAGTGTGAGAAAATGCGGAAATAATACCGCCGTGAAGTATCTTAAGAATTTCAAAAAGATCATCCGATTATGTATGGCGCACGGATGGATCACAAAAGACCCTTTTCTTGGCTATAAAGCAAAAATAAAAGCTGTGGAACGTCCTTTTCTTACGAAAGAAGAGATGCAAATGATCTATGAAAAGGAATTTGTTTCTGATCGGTTGACGCAGGTTCGGGATATTTTTCTTTTCAGTTGCTATACTGGTTTAGCTTATGTGGATGTTAAGCAATTATCAAAATCAAATATCAATATAGGGATTGATGGCGACCAGTGGATTTTCACTCATCGCCAAAAAACCGATATCTCAGCCAGAGTTCCATTATTACCTTTGGCTCAGGAACTGGTTTTAAAGTATGAAAATCATCCGCAATGCGTCAATTCAGATGTACTGTTTCCTGTTCTCAGCAATCAGAAAATGAATTCTTATCTTAAAGAAATTGCGAGCGTCTGTGGGATCAATAAAGATTTGACGTTTCATATTGCTAGACATACTTTTGCCACCACTGTTACTTTGTCAAATGGTGTCCCTATTGAAAGTGTAAGTAAAATGCTTGGGCATACGAATATAAAAACGACACAGCATTATGCGAAGATTTTGGATAAGAAAGTGAGTGAAGATATGCTAATTTTAAAAGATAAGCTGCAATCAAAATTAGAGATTAAAAAAGCGAACTGAGATATATTTAACTTAAAAGTTATCCTATTTACCTTTCACAAATTTGGTTTGCCTGATTATGGAGGGATTTTTTACAAAGTCCTCCATTCTTTGCATAAAATAAGTATCGAATAGATTTCTATTTCCTTTGGAATGACCAATAAATTGCATTATTTCATTCATATCTATAATATGTATTAGTATGTTTTTGTCGCTCATTGTTATGAGAAGCTTTTTTATAATTTCATCCCAATTTCCAAAAGGAAGAAGCTCGGAAATTATAATTATTCCGCAAGCTGGTAGGTTGCGATTAAAAAGGATTTTTTTTTCCTTATTGCTGTAAATTATTTCACCTTCTACAATTTTTTTATAGGCTCCGGCAAGTTGATCTATACCTTTTTCGATTTGTTTTTGCAAACCTTTGATTTTCCTGTCCATATTACGATCTTCATTTGCATTGGTTACTCCTAATGCTTTTGCTTCGATAAGGAAAATACCGATATCTGAAAGAGCCAAAATATCTATTAATTCCCGATGTTTTGTTTTATTATTTGGGATTTTCGGGCTATGAAAAATATCTGAACCAAATAGAGATCTTAATGCTACAAATATTTCTTTTTCCATTAATGTTCCTTCGTCCGGATCTGAAATTTCAGTTGACATATTTCCACCTTCATCAAGAAAGCTATTTTTAACTATTTGTAAGTCTTCAATTTTGGCTTCAAAAATAAGTGTCTCTATTTGATTGCGAGATTTTCGGCTTCCAGGTACATCCAATCCTAAACTGAATTGGAAATTATCTGCGGATCTATGAATTCTTTCATCAATGAGACCGGTAAATAGTCTTTTGGGATTTCCAAGAAGACAAAGAATATCATTCCTTTTTTTTGTTGTAAGAATTATGTCACCGAAACATTGGCAAGCACATAATTCATTATAAAGCTGTACCTGAACTTTTTCCAATTGCATAATTTTAGCAATAGATAAATGTTCATCAATGTTCTTTTGTATTGAAGTAAGAGTAATAAAATTTATAGGATCATCATAAATTTTAATTCCAATATGAAAAATATTATCATCTAATCCGAAAGCTAATTCTATTTTGCATCCTTTGATAATAGCTTTCAAAATTGAAGAAGGAGCTTTAATCATAATCTTAGAACCATAACCGTCACTTATATACCAAATCCCTGTTTTTTCCTGTAAAAGTTCCTGATGTATTCTTTCGGCTTTATTCATATCACTAAATTACTATTTTTCTAATCAAAAAAATCTTAATTTTAAACAAAGGAATTAAATGTGTCGCAAAACAACTTCAATATAAAATACTGCTTAAAAGATAAGAGCTCTCCTGTTATGTCAAAAAATGATTTCGTATATTCAAGGATTGGTATGGCATTACTCTCAGCGCAGAGAGTAGAATTTATTACAGGAAGATTAGTTGAATATCTTACGGAATTCAATAAAACTTTTTCAATGCTTACTACCGAAGAATTTTTAGAAAGAACAGCAAAATCTAAAAATGGTAAAAGAACATTGGGTGCAATATTTAATTTTCTAAAATTGAATCCTACATTAGTAATAGAAGAGGAACTTGATAATTATCTTAAAAAGCGGAATATACTAGCTCACGGTTTTTGGCGAACGTTTTTACAAAAAGACTCGGATGTCAAAGAAGCAGTTGACTTTTGCTATGATTTTGGTAGACATTCCGAAAGAATTGAAAGCTTTTTTAAAGGATTCATTTATTTTTTAGCCTTAAGATTCGTTAAAAACCGAGATTATTTAGACCCAGAGTTAAAAAAATGGAGTGATGATTTTGATTATTTTGTAATTTCATTAAAAAATCAATATTTAAAATAATTTACACCATTAATCTCTCCTCATACATCTTATCAAAATAATTACTCAGGCTAAGGATTCTGCCTTTATCTACTGGGTTAATGTATAGTAGGAACATCTGTTCAGTACTGTGGCCTGTAGCTTCCATTAAAAGTGCCGTAGGGATTTTTCCATAAAAATTGGTAGCAAAACTTCTTCTCCCAATATGGCTTGAGAGTATTTCCCATTTTTCGGCATATACATTTTTTGTTCTATATCCTATTCTTTTTCTTGCTTTCACTGGTTCATTCAGGCTGGCCAATTGTGCTATTTTTTTAATATCATTATTATAGTGCTGAATGTCCATTTTTTTCGGAAAAGTATTTCCATTTCTTTCAATAGTATTGATGACTGTAGGATGTAATGGTAAGGTAATCTGTTTCTGTGTTTTTTGTTGTTTGAAAGACAAACAATCTTTACCATTAATCTTTTGTATTTTATCTGTTTTAAAATTCATAAAATCAGAGAATCGTTGCCCTGTATAGCAACTAATTAACAGCCAGTCTTTTGCAGCTTGTAGTTCTTCAGGAACAGGCACTGTTTTTATCTTTATAATTTCTTGTTCTGTAAGAGTTACCATCTCTTTAAATTGCCGCTCTCTTCTTAATTCTAACTCCCTTATTGCTGTTCTTACCCCTTTTCTTTCTGCGAAATTTAAAATAGTTTTCACGAAATGTATGGTTCTGTATATAGTATTCTCACTATACTCTTCTTCTTTACCGAAACGGATGAAATTATTAACAAAATCTGCATTTATGGTTTCTATGTATAATCGTTTGAGAACATAGCCTTCATACCTTTCTAGTAAATGATAAAATACTTTATAGCGCTTATATGTAGAATTGCAAATAAGTTCTTTTCTAATATTGATATATTGTTGTGTATAAAATAAAAATGAATCTTTAGAGAGTTCAGGTTCTTTTCCACTGCATATTTTATTGATTTCTCTTGCTAATGTTCTATGGCAATAGGTTTTGCCTTCCGCGTCTTTTTTGTTAAGATTTTCAATAAAATAAATCTTGATGTTATCTAATTTTTTGTTAAGAATTTTATATTTTTTTTTATAAATATTGGTAGGTCTTTGTTTTTTTTCGTCCCAATTTTCTGGGGATATCTTAAGGGGAGTTCTAAATGTATTATTACTTTTTTTTTGGGAATTTTTTACCCTTAAGTAAATATAATTTTGTCCCTCTTTTGAGGGCAAAAAAAAATCAAATGTCATTTGTTGATAATTTATGTGGTTAATTATCAACAAATTTAACACAAAAAAAGTAGTCCTATATAGACTACTATTACTCGACAAAGATATAAAAAAAAATATTAACATTGGGTAAATAACTATTTGTTTTTCAGTGAATTGTAATGTTGTTCATAATTGTAAAATATTGCGATTTTTTAATAAAAAAAACAATATAGATGGCGGTATTATATTGATATTCATTTTATTTTATTGAATTGCAAATAAATAAATTATGAAATAGTCTATATAGGACTACTCTTCATAAAAAGCAATGAAAAATACAACACAAATGATAGAAGAGAAGCCTAGATTTTTCTGCAATTGCAGAAGAGTCTTTGGCTTTCTCTTTTTATTGTTATTCTCTATTTTTCATTCGCAGATTTTTCAAAATAAAGACTCGGATATATTTGTGCAAGGGAAAGCCATTGTATTTTCAGCTGATTCTATACAGACCAAAACCGAAAAAGGTAAAGTTTACATTTCTAAAGGAGCTACAATTTATTCCGAAGAGTATATTGCTAATGCAGAATTTATTCCGAAGCCCCAACCTTTGAATGAAAAATTTTCTCACAAGTCACAAAAAACGACTCTCAAAAAGATTTCAAAAATAATAGCAAAAGAACAAAATTGTAATTCCAAAATAGTCAAAAAAGTAAATCTAAAACCGATTTCAAAGAATGAAAATCTTACTAATTTTCTTACTTCAATAGGAAACGGTATAATAACCCCCGCAAGTTCTTTTCCAAAGTTTATTATCAATAAAATTGAATATAAAACAGATCTAAATAGCTTTAGCAACAAGAATTCTGAACAATTTTATCACACTCTTACTTTCTATAAGTTTTATCGCTTCTATATTTACGTTCGTCCTCCTCCAGAGATTATATAAGCTTTAAAAACAATGATATTATACTCAATTTTTAATTTAAAAATAAAAACAATGAAAAATAAAATACTTATAATTTCAACCCTAGTGTTTTTTTGCCATAGTTTGGCACAAGTAGGGATTAATGAAACAAATCCTTCTGCAACGCTAGATATTAAATCTAAAGGAAACACCATCTCTACTAAAGCCCTTGAAATTAATAATTCTGATGCAAAAGAAATGGTTACTGTTTTAGATAATGGTAATGTAGGCATCAATGTCCCTGCACCTACAGCAAAACTGCACACTAATGGTAGCATAAGGTACGAAAACCTCCCACAACTATCTACAGGGATTACTCCTATTGCTATTGATGCCAACGGATATGTAGGTACTTTTGTTCCTTCTGTACTTTATTCATATCTTACTATAGACGCATCACAATCTATAAATAATTTTTCTCTATATGATAATAATATCTTTTATAGTTTCCCTTTTTTAGCCTCGGGTATTCTTAAAAATCCACTTGGTGCTACTTTAGGTACTGATGCATCTGCAACCTTAAATCGTACAAGCGGTACAACTACAACTGCTTCAAATGTTATCTATGTTACTATTCCCATCCCAGGAATCTATAAATTAAATTTAAACTATTATAGCTCTTGTACAGGTAACAGATCTGGTAGTAATGGTGGTGCAAATATATTAGGAATAGGGACAGGGCTCTATATGGCAGCAGCAGGAAGCACAAGCTATAATGAACTTACTACCATTCGGTATAATGCAATGCCCACAAGAACCAGCACTGGAGCTTTGGCAACAGGATATTATAACTATCCTTTTGCGCACAATATATTCTCCGTTGTAGAAACCACAACAAATAATCAAAAAATAGCATTATTTGTAAACTGGGGAACAGGTGATCAATACAATACCAATGTCTGCTCTCTTTCAGCACCAACTGGATTAGATAAAAGGGTTACATTAATTATTTCAAAATTGTAGAAAGATGAAAAAATTAATTTCAATATTATTATTACTATCTTTCATATTAACGTCTGCACAAAATGATAGAGTAGGGATTAATACGGACACTCCTTCAGCAATGCTAGATATTGTTTCCAAAGGAAATACAGACGCTACCAAGGCGCTCGAAATTAACAATTCATCAGCAATTGAGCTTATGAAAGTTACAAATCAAGGAAATGTAGGAATAAATATAGGTTCAACCGCTCCATCCACATTGCTTCATATTAATTCTGCAGGAATAAAGAACATCAGACACGACAATCTTCCTGTACTTGTGGCTCCGAGTTTTACCCCTCCATTTAATCCTTTGGGAGTTACACTAGAAGGAAACGGAGTAGGCATAGCAACAACAGTAAAATATTTGTATTACCAAAATGGAAATGCTTATCCATCTACATACAATTTTACTAATAATAGTGGCGGTTTTTCACTTTATGATACTAATGAATATATTAATCTGCCTATAGTGAATGATTCGGGACTTAAAGGAAATTCTATTGGAATGACATTTGGAGCTGATGTCACCGCAACAGTGAATGGACAAACTGTAAATAATGTAAATTATATTATCATTCCTGAGCCAGGAGTATATCTATTTGAATTCTATGGAACGGCAAGGTGCAATAGATATAATAATACACAGAATTATACATTAAACGGACAAATTCAGGTAAATACCCTATTTACTTCCGCCACAGGAACTGGGACTTCCTATACTACAGATACTATATTTCGGGGGCAGTTGCAGGCAATGAGAATAGATGATGGAAGTACTTATAATGGATCATATGGTTTTGCAAACCCACAAATACTTAATGTAGCTTTTCAAACTACAGAGGTCAACCAAAAAGTAGCTTTGTTTTTTCAATATGTAAGTGGAGAAACCAATCAGTTTACACATAATGAATGTTTATTTAATGTTCCTGCAGGTGCTAATTTTAGTTATTATTTTATAGTTACAAAGATGTAATCACCACTATTTACTTCTAAAAACACAAGTGATGAATTCTATCCGTAGTGGATTACATAACGTGGGATATAAACAAAGGTTCAGTATATAGTTTTATATCCCACTATTGTAGCTTAATTTATCTAGCAAATCATTCCAAATTATTATTTATAAAATGAACAAAAAAATACAAAAACTAAAGAGTTATTTGGATAAATATCTGGGAAAAACAGATTTGCACGTGATAAAAGAACTAGGCAATCCTTTAGAAGAATATTTTGATGATACTTTAATATATACCAAGCCGTATAAAATCTTCTTTAGAGACGAAATTGTATTTTTTATAGAAAAAGGAAAAGTAGCGGACATTGCCATTACAGAATGCTTTCTTTGGATAGGATTAAGAAATGTTTTTTACTTCCAAGGTGAAATACCCGAATACAAAATCATAAAATTATTCTAATAATTTAAATAATGCCCTCGTTCTGAAAATATAAATGAAAAACGGAGTTAGACTTTTGGGCATTTTTATCTAGGACTATTTTAATAAATTTAATTTTACGATTTCTCGTTGCTCGACATTACATAGTGATTAATGCAAAACTCTTACAATTTTTTGAAATTTGGGTGTGATTGAAATCACATTTATTTTTTCTATTAAAGCTTTGCAATACGATACATTTCCTATAATATTTTTATATTGTTCAGAGCTAATAGAAGGAAATATTTAATTTTGTTATATAATTAATTGAATGAAGCCCTAAACTCCAAAGGTGTTAAATTTGTTTTACTCTTAAATAGCTTACTAAATGATTGAGGATGTTCAAAACCTAATTCATAAGCAATTTCACTAACTGATAGGTTTGATGTTGACAATTTCTCCTTAGCTTTTTCTATCAGTTTGTTGTGAATGTGCTGCTGAGTGTTTTGTCCAGTTAATGTTCTAAGCAAATTTCCTAAATAGCTTGAAGAAACATTCAAATTTTCTGCAACGTATTGAACAGTAGGTAAACCTTTTGAAATTAAATCATCATTTTCGAAATAATCTGTTAATAATTTTTCTAAGTGTTCCAAAATCTGATGATTAACTTTTTCTCTTGTTATAAACTGACGATTATAAAAACGTTCAGAATAACTCAATAGGTTTTCTATATGCGTAATAATAATTTGCTTACTGAATTTATCAATGTTGGTATGACATTCTTGCTGAATATTTTCTATGATTCCATTGAGTGTATTTTCCTCTTTATCAGAAAGAAACAATGCTTCGTTTACAGAGTAATCAAAAAAATCATATTGTTTAATATTTTTAGCAAGTGATGTACTCCAAAATAAATCTGGATGTATGAGCAAAAGCCAACCCGAATTTATTGGAGGATGATGCTTATCTATTATTACACTAAAAACCTGCTGTGGCGACATAAAAAACATAAAACCTTCATCAAAGTCACATTCTTGATGTCCATATTTAAATTTTGCATTGGATGTTCTTTTGAGTGAAATAGAATAAAAGTCCAATATCCAACTCAGTGAATTGTTCTCGGCTGTATGTTTAATATCTGCATAATCTATTACACTAATTAAGGGGTGTCCAGGCTTTGGCAGATTTCTAAACCTATGAAATTCGCTAATGGTTTTAATTCTATGAGTTTTTATGTTTCCCACTATGCAAAGATACTTAATGTTGTTTGTAAACTGAGGCAAAGGTTTTTGCAAAATCAGTCAACTTCACTTTTCCTAAAACAGGCTTATGCAGATTAAAATCCTTATAAATACTTCCGTCACGCTGTGCCGATTGCATTGCTACATAATCTATTGCAATTTGTTCATTCATTCCAAAATTTAGTAACCCATTCAGATACTCTTCGTCTTTTACGGTTATCCATTTTAAATCAGGTTTTCCGATGGCTTCCCCTAATACTCTTGCAATCTCATTTCCAGAAACTTCATCACTTGCTACATAGCGTATTTTGCGTTTGTCAAACGAACTGTCAAATTCTTCTGCAATTACCTCTGCAATATCCAAAGGCGAGACCCAAGGTTCTTTACTGTTACTTCCGAGATTAGATATAATAACTCCCTGTGTTTTAATGGTGGATATTTGCCCTAATAAATTTACATAAAAACCAACTGGACGAATGAATTTAATTATAATATCTTCGGAAAGCTGATTAAGAATGCTTTCTGCCAAATGGTGAAATTGTAATATGCCCACACCTTCGGAAGTATGCGCTCCAATACTGCTTAAATGAATGACTTTTTTTATACCAGATTGTTCAATGGCTTGTTTGTAGTTATGAACAACTTGGTTGACATATTGCATATAATCAAAATTGGGATTGAAAAAACCAAATGTTTCCATACAATAAACAGCGTCGGCATTTTTAAATGTTTTTATCAGGAAAGTAACATCTTCTATTGTTCCAATGGCAGCTTTTGCTCCCAATTTTTCAATATCCTTTTGCTTATCAGCATTACTGCTAATAATAGTTACCGAATGTCCTTTTTCAATCAATTCCGTTGCAAGCGGTTTACTAATGTTGCCTAATGAGCCTGTTAAAATGATATTCATATTTCTATTGTTTTAATGTTACAAAATTGCAAGAATATCAAAGAATAAATGTAGCCAAAACGACTGTTGTTGTAACTAAAATGAAGCAAAGCGATGTTAATTAATGTATTATTTCACCGCTTTGTCGCAACTGCTTTTCAATTCCGCTTTCTTTTTGTAATTTCACGGCATCAAAAAAGCATATGCTTTGTGAATTAAAGCTTATTTTTATTCGCACTTCGCCAATACTTTTTCCGTTACAGGAAAGTGTAAAACAACAATCCGTCAAAAAAGAAAATTATGTCTATATCAAATGAATCAGAATTAATAGGAATGCAAAAAGCAAGTAAAGCGGTTGCATATTCATTAAGAGAAATGATAAAATACGCTCAGGCTGGAATGACGACAAAAGAATTGGATGAATATGGTGCGAAAATTTTATCAGATTTTGGAGCAAAATCTGCACCTCATTTAATTTACGGATTTCCAGGTTGGAACTGCATAAGCGTAGACAACGAATTTTGTCACGGCATTCCCTCTGAAAAGAGAATTTTAAAAGAAGGTGACTTAATAAATATTGATGTTTCTGCCGAATTAGATGGATTTTGGGCGGACAACGGAGCATCATTTGTTATTGGAAAAGACATTAACCAACATCAAAAATTAGTAGATGCTTCAAAAGAAATTTTGCAGAAAGCACTTAACAACATAAAAGGCGGAGTAAAAATAGCAGACATTGGTTACATAATGGAAACCGAAGCAAAAAAACGAGGTTTCAAGGTTATAAAAAATCTTGGCGGACACGGAATCGGAAGAAGCCTGCACGAACAACCTGATGAAATTATGAATTACAAAAACCGTTTTGACCAAAGACGATTTAAGAAAAACTCTGTTGTTGCTATTGAAACTTTTATTTCTACAACTTCAACTTACTCAACAGAATTAAATGATGGTTGGACAATGGTTGGTAACAAAGGTGGTTATATGGCTCAACACGAACATACTATTGTCGTAACAGAAGGAAAACCTATAATACTAACTGAAGCAAACGGAATTTTAGACTAAAAAAGCAATTAATAAGGGTTTTGCAAAATGGCGGAGTTAAATGTATAATAGAAAGATTTTTTAATATTTACACGTCGCTGTTTTCATATTATTTTTTTCTTGATTTCATCCTATTATTCCAGCGGATCTCATCTGCTCGATACGCGAAGCAAAATTTTGTCAGTGTGTCGGAACGTTAGCCGTCATACTACAACGATTGTGAGAAATCAACTGATGGACTAAGTAAAAAAATAATTCTACTTATCATACAAAAAAACTTGACCTTTTAAACAAAGTATATTTGGACGTTTGAACAAAGCATCCAAAAGGCATTCAATCTACCTTTGTTCCAACAAAATAATTTAAAAATGGGACAAACAAATTACAACGGAGCATTACAGAAACCAATTGGTTCGGGCTTCAACGCAAAATCAACTTCAACAGAAGTTATTAAAGGTATTGATCTTACAGGAAAAATCGCCATTGTAACAGGCGGAAACACAGGTATCGGATTGGAAACTGTGAAAACACTTGCCAACGCAGGTGCAACAGTCATTGTTCCAGCAAGAGATATTGAAAAAGCAAAGAAAAATCTACAAGGAATAAAAAATGTAGAAATCGAAGAAATGGATTTAATGAATCCAACTTTCATTGATACATTTGCTGAAGAGTTTTTGGCTTCAGACAGACCTTTGCATTTGCTTATCAATAATGCAGGAATTATGTGGGTCCCACTACGCAAGGACAATCGTGGAATTGAATCACAATTAGCCGTTAATTATTTAGCACAATTTCAACTTACAGCCAAATTATGGACAGCATTAAAAAAAGCCAACGGAGCTAGAATTGTAAATGTTTCTTCTCAAGGACATCAATTTGCCTCATTTAATTTTGACGACCCGAATTTTGAACATCGGGAATACGAAACCTTGCAAGCTTATGGGCAATCAAAAACGGCTGTCAATTTATTTTCACTTGAATTAGATAATCGCGCAAAACAATTTGGTGTAAGAGTATATTCGATACATCCAGGTTCTATTGCCGGAACAGAATTAGGAAGAGAAGCACCATTAGAATTATTTGTAAAAATGGGATTTTGTGATGAAAAAGGAAATATGTTGCCAGAAGTTGCTGCTTCATTAAAAACAATTCCGCAAGGGGCATCTACCACAATTTGGTGTGCAACAAGTCCGTTATTAACCAATATTGGCGGCGTGTATTGTGAAGACACCGATGTTGCCGAATTGTCTTTTACACAAGGTGTTTCCGCAGGTGTAAAACCGTATTCGTTAGACGAAACCAACTCAAGAAACTTGTGGCAATTAAGCGAAAAATTGACAGGCATAACATTTCAAATTAATTGATAATTGTAAATTTGTAACGATACAAGCGATATGGAGTTCCAACTAAAATACATAACAGACGATATCAAACTTTCTTGTTACGAAGATAAGTTGTTTAAAACGGAAGTCGTATTTGACCACCATATGCTTGTGTGGTTCATTTCGGGCGAAACAAAAATAATTCAGGCAAACCAAAATTATTTGTTTAAGGCAGGCGATATTTTTCTCATTCCAAGAAATCAGTTAGCGACAATCATCAATTATCCAAAAGACGGACAACCGCATAAGTCAGTTGTAATGCATCTTACCATTGAAAGGCTACGAGAATTTTATACCAACTTAAACGCGAAACCAGAAATTTCCGTACTGCAAAAAATCCGAAGTTTTGACAAACATCCATTGTTAGAAAGTTGCCTTGCTTCGCTGATACCCTATTTTGACATACAGGAAAAATTTCCCGAAAATATCGCTTCACTAAAAATTACAGAAGCAATCAGTATTTTGCGAATGATTGACAAAGATATTGACAACATTTTAGCCAACTTTGAAGAACCGCATAAAATTGACCTTTCAAGTTTTATGGAAAAGAACTTTATGTTCAATATGCCTTTGGAAAAATTCGGATACTTAACTGGTCGTAGCCTGACAACTTTCAAACGAGATTTTCATAAAATTTATAACATAACACCACAACGTTGGCTAACAAAAAAACGCTTGGAATTGGCACATTATCAACTGACCGAAAAAAACAAAAGACCTGTTGAAGTGTATTTAGAAACAGGATTTGAAAATTTATCGCATTTTTCATTCGCCTTCAAAAAACATTTTGGAGTTACACCAACCGAACTAAAACAAGCAAGATAAGGGCGAATAACTAAAAGCGGTTGCTATGGCATAACCCTCAGTTTTTCACAGCAATCTAAAAATCATAAAAATGAGACCCCGTTTAAGCTCTTTAAGCGAGGTTTATTTTTTTGTTAAAGTTTACAATTCTAACATTTTGGGGTGCTTATCCAGATTGAACTCTAATATTTTAAATTTAACCATTTCACTTTTTTTTTACAACTGCTTTTCAATTCCATAATTTTTTTGGTAATTATATATGTTTACATAAATTAATTAAAAAAGGAGAACCGATTCACTCAGTTCTCTTTTTTGTTTTTTGGGATTCAATATTTTATCCATCATATAATCAAATTCGGTTTTCATCCGAAGATCTTTTGCAAGAATACTCATTATCAAAATGTTGTATCTTTGCCTCTGTCAGATGAAGAGGGAGCAGGCAAAGCTGAGGAGAAACCCAACAAAAATAATCTAACTGACTGGAATCTGGGCAGTGGGGGATTTTTTTCCTAATTTTGGAAAAATTATTTCAACAAATTATGTTTCAGAAAATCCAACACAATTATAGTGAAAATTTGCCTTATATCAGACTAAGTCGTAACTATTACAAATTAATCAATATCAATTTATATATTTTTGGTATCAAGTATAGTCCTCTTAATTTACTTCGTATTATTTATAAATTTCTATTTATGAGAAAAATCTTTTACTTTTTATTTTTTACTTTTCATCTAATCTTTGCCCAAAATAATACAGCTGAAGTTAACATTGATAAAAGATTAAAGACAATTGTACAAAATCTTAATGGTAATCAGAAGCAGCAAGAGAGAGACTTACTTCAGTTAAAATCTGAGTCTAAGAAATTAAGCTACGATAATGGAGTTTTGCAAAGCGGTGACCTTTTGATGAGACTGTATTTAGACCAAAATAGAAATCAAGAAGTTCTTGAATTGGGGATAGAGTTAAAAAAAGTAGCAAAAGATAAAAACGACATCTATGGTTATATCTCAAATATATATAGAAGAAATGCTCTGGCTTTAGGATATCTAGGCTTGAATGATGCAAGTCTGAAAGATTTAAAGATAGCAATTAGTTATGCAAAAATGATTAAAGACAGGGATAAAAAACTATATTATTTATCTTTATGCTACCAAAATATAGGCTTAAATTATAACCTTAAAAGATTTGAAAATAAAAATTTAAGAGATTCATTATTATATACTTACAAAAAAAGCATTGAGCTTGCAAAGCAGGTTAGTGATGACAATAGTACAGTAAAAAAAGATTTTAAATATGATCAGATAGCTTTTACTGAAATGCGTTTGGGAATATTCTATCTAGAAGAGAGCAATATTAAAGGAAGTTTAGAATTGGCTGAGAAGTATCTTTTAAATGGACAAAGGATTTATCAGGACAAAAAGTATAATACACCCCAACGTAATAAAATTATGATGCTAAACCAGTTAAGTTGGTTGTATATGGAGAAAAAGGAATATGAAAAATCAATAGGATATGCAAAGCAGGCATTAGAACTGGAAAAACGCTTTAGAGAGCCATACCATAGAGTTGAATCATTTGAATTTTTATCAAACTCTTATATGGAAATAGGAGAAAAAGAAAAGTCTAAACTTTATATGAACGAATATACTTTTCTTAAAGACAGCCTTGCAAATGTTGATAGAACAAATGCAAATACTATGATGAAAAAAATAGTAACTGAAGCAAATAATGAACATAAAGAAAGTTCTAAAAAGCAATGGATAATTATCGGTATTTCAGCCCTCATTGTTGGAGGATGTATATTTATAGTATGGAGAAGAAGAATTAAAAGACTCCACAGAAAGTACAAACAAATACTAGAAAAATTGAGAGAAGAACCTGTTGCACAAAAAAGGCAAGCTAATATTATAAAAAAAGGAGAAATATCAAATGAAACAGAAGAAAGAATTATTACTCAGTTAGAAGCTTTTGAAAATTCTGAAGAATTCCTTAAAAAAGACCTCACAATCGGGATGCTCTCTGGTCAGATGAATACCAATTCAAAATATCTTTCGGAAATTATAAAAAATAAAAAATCTCATAACTTCAGCAGTTATATTAATCATTTGAAGATCAATTATATTGTTCATAAGCTGTATAATGAGCCAAAATACCGTGATTATAAAATCAGCTATTTGGCAGAAATTTGCGGCTACACATCGCCTCAGGCTTTTTTTGTTGCTTTTAAAAAAATAAATGAAGTAACACCTGCTTATTTTATTCAAAAGTTAAATGAAGAAGATAATATGTAGCTTTAGGCTTTCTCATTTATAAAAAATAAAATAGATATCGAAATGATTAACTTTATCTGAATAATAAGTAAAGTAGTTTTTAGACATAAATTTTTCTTAAGTTTTTACGGTTTACAAATTATTTTTTAGAAAAATAATTACTTGTTTTGATTTAAAAAAGCTTAACTCATCTCTTTTGTAGGTTCAATTTTTTTTCAAAATTCACTAGCTATTTTATCATTTTTTTATTAAGCAAAGATATATATTGGCATTATATATATCTTTATTTGTCATATTTTAGAATTATAATCACTATTGTGTGATTTTTGTTTTATTGTTTAATTGTATGATAGTCAATATGTTTAATTTGTAAAACAATAAATTTTATCAGAATTACAGAAATGCGGATAGCATTCTTTTTTTTTGTGGATAATATCAATGTAATATTGTCTCTGTTTACTTAGAACAGTTTCATCCTCACTTTTTTAGTGAAATGAAAAATAAAAACCATTGATAATGATAAAAGATAAATTCTCTATTTTGGAAAATATGATACCTCGTTGTATCATGTGGAAATTAGGGTTTCTTGTTTCATTACTTCTGTTATTATTTTCCACAAAGATTTTTGCTTCTGAAAATTCAGGCTTAGTAAATACCATAGATTCCGATCAGGCTATTCAAAAAGAGGAGCTAACTTTATCTGTAATTCACATAAACGAAGGTACTGTTGTTTATGGGATAGAAAATATCTCTCAGAATATTCAGCCAATAAATGCCGAAGATAAAAAATATACTCAGCATAAAGAATTAAAGAAAATTACAAAACTGGCAGTTACTGAGAAAATTCTGAAAAAAGTAAAAACTGAGCAAATTACAAAATTGCCAGAAGTGAATACTCAACTGTCTTCCCGTAATTCTGAAGATAGTTTTAAATCATCTAAACAACAATTTAGAGTAGCAACTCTTACCAATACCATTTCAAAAATTGCTATTCTAAATTATACAGTGTATCATCAGACTCCATTTTCATTAAACACAAATTCCCTATATACAATTTCTTTTTTTCTTAAAGGGGGCTTGGTCAATTCTTCGTTTTTTACTCGGCCGCCTCCTTCTTATTAAACGTATATCTTTCCACCGTTAAGACTTACGCTTATTTCATATTCATGTATCAAACTATTCATTATTTATTATAATCACCATATCAAAAAGTATATTTTCTATAGAATATAAGTTTTACAATTTCAAATTTTGGCTCCTTCCAATACTTTTAATAGGTAATAAAGATTATCTGTTCTAAGCACTATTTATCTATGATTAATAGATTAAAACTTTAGCTGAAGCCATTATAACATATTCTTAAAAACACTAAAAAGCTTCATTTTCTTAGAGGAACTCTATTTATTCAACTCAGGATTAGCTTTTGCACGAGTAGGTTTTAATACAAACACTTCTTAGGAGACTTTAGATATGGTAGAAAAACATGACTTAATATCTTGATAAGTTGGCTTGTTCAGAGAATTACAGCAATATGATTATTAAGAGTAAAAGCCAATACAGATTATTAAAGCATAAAAAAGAAACTAAAAAAACATAATAATAAAAATTACACAAATGGCAATTTTACACAAAATTAAAGCTTATCTCTACAATAACTTTTTAACCAAAGACAACCCTAATGATTTTATCGCCCGCACCGTAAGTGAGCAGTCACTCAATGTAAAGCAAATCTGTGAATCTGCGGTCTCCCGTGGTGGTGCAGATGTAAACCCTGCCGCAATGGAGCATGCCACAGAATTATTTCTTAAAGAAATGGCATACCAAATGTGTGATGGTTACTCCATCAATACAGGATACTTTACCGCAGGCACACAAATACGCGGCGTATTCGACAGCCCTTTGGAAACTTTCAACAGTGAGAAACACACCATCTTGTTCCAGTTTAATCAGGGAGAGAAGCTCAGAGCCGAGATTCCCAATATTGAAATCAATATTCTTGGTGTAGCAGATACCTCATCATCAATTTTTCAGGTAACCGATGTGAAAAGCGGTACTGTAAATAACCTTCTTACTCCGGGCAAAAACCTGAAAATAAGCGGAAACAAAATTAAAATAGCCGGCGATAACAGCGCCAACGGAATATTCTTCGTAAACATTACCACAAACGAGCGTAGCTCCGTGGATACACGTGATTTGGTAATTAACAATCCTTCTGAACTTATCGTGATAATTCCTGCATTGAATGTCGGCAGCTATACGCTGGAAGTTATAACGCAGTATGCTGTAGGTTCTTTATTAAAAGAACCTCGCACAGCGATTTTTGACAAAACCCTAAGTGTTACTTAGTCATTGGTTTTTGTATAGGCAGGCAAAAGTGTTTTGTCTGTCTTAGCAAATACTCTTTGTTTGAGCGAACAAAAGAGTCTTACCCTCCAGATTGTAAAACGCAGCGAAACAGTCAAAGGATCTTTTAAATAAGCAGACACCTTTTCCGTCGGGATAACAAGTAGCAAAGCCAAAGGCTCTATTAACAAATAAAAACATATAAAATATGAAATGACACAAAAAATGAAAACAATGAAACAACAAAACCTTTTCTATATTGCACTACTCTTTTGGAGTAGTATGATATTTGCGCAGTCGCCGGGCGGAGTTACAGCTACTGTATGGTACAAGGCAGACGCAGCTGTTTATTCCAATTCAGGCACAACATTAGCAACAGACAATGCGGCCATTCAACAATGGAATGATCAAATGGGGACAGGTTACAACCTTGTTCAGGCAATTGCAGCACAAAAGCCTATTTTCTCTAACCAGACTACATTAGCTAATTTTAATCCCACTGTAACATTTACTTCTGCAGGTCACTCAACAGCACAGGGAGGCTTTATGGCTGCAGATCCGGGGACAGGAAATGCTATAATAAACCGTACCCAGGGGAGCATCTATATAGCCGGTAAAATGAATACCCTTGGTGCTGCAGGTTTAGCAGGATTTGATGCAACAATGGATTATCCAGGGTTGCATACCAATAACGCTGCGCCATATGACAAGCTATTATTCTATGCGAATACGGGTAACGCTAATTATGCGACTCTTTCCACCAATTCGTTTGCTGCTAAAAATCCTTTTGTAGCAGGGTCTTCTTGGATAAATGGGGCTGGCTCTACTGCATCAAACCTATTGACAAAAGTATGGTTGAACGGCAGCGAATCTGTATATAATAATCGTGCTAATGTAGCAGGAACGGAAACTACTGCCCGTATTTTCAGAATAGGCCGTGATACCAACTGGGGAAGCCATGACGGACAGATGAATGAGGCTATTGTATTTGCAAATCCACTTACTGCAGCAGAAAAAGCCCGTGTAGATTCTTATCTATCCGTGAAATGGGGCACAACTCTTTTAGGAGATTATATAAGCTCAAATAACACCGTAGTTTGGAACACCTCTGCTACCTACCAGAATAATATTCTCGGTATTGCAAGAGATAATGGTTCAGCATTATACCAAAAACAATCAAGAAGCGAAAACCCTAATCAAAAACTAATTATAGGGGCTGGAAATACATTAGCAAATACAAATGCTGCCAATACCAATGCATTGACAGATGGTCAGTTTTTAATTACTGGAGATAATGGTTTGGAGCAAAGTCTTAAAATACCATTATCTTATACTGCTGGTACTAACGGTGAGGCTAATTTCCGTTTTGAATCCGTATGGAAAGTGCAGAATACAAACGGTGTAGGTACAGTTACGGTTGCATGGCCTAAAGGTGTGAAGAACTTGTATTTGGTACAATCGACTGACCAGACATTTGCCACTGGTAATAACTTTACACCAATGACTGCAGAAGTTACTGTAAACGGTGTGGTATATAACATTGCAAATGTAACTTTAGCAAACGGGCAGTTCTTCACTTTAGCAGGCTTTGTCTGTGCGCCGGGTGGTGTATTTTCATCTGCTTGGTACAGAGCAGATGCGGCATCAACCCTATTCTCTGATTCAGGCATAACGGTAGCTGCGGATAATGCAACTGTTCAGCAATGGAACGAGTTTAACAATAAACCTTTTACATTATCTCAATCTACAACGACTTATCGTCCTCAGTTTTCAAGCACTACCACGCTAGTGAACTTTAACCCGACGGTAAATTATGACGGAACACAAAAATGGATGCAGTATGATCCAGCAGATGCGCAAGGATATATCTTGGACAGAAGTAAAGGAGCTTTATTCTCTGCGGGGAATACAACCAGTGCAGCATCTTCATTATTTGGCTTTGGAGCATCCGGAGCCGGAAATGCAATGGATGATCCGGGGTTATACAGCTTTACAGGAAATAAATTTTTATTCTATCCTGTAATTGGGGAGTACGACCCTCAAAGTACCTATACTATCAATGGATATTACATAGGGGGAGGTACATGGCAAAATGGTGCCGGAACCAGCGGAAATAATGCGGTAGATATTACCTTAAACGGTTTTCATCAAACCTACAATACCAACATTCAAAATGTAAATACAGCTACAACCCGTAATGCCTTGATGGTGGGCAAGGCAGATGCAGGAGCACAATTGGTAGGACAACAGAATGAAATGATTATCTTTCCTAATAAGCTGACTGATATAGAAGTAAACAAGGTTGAATCTTATCTTGCCATCAAATACGGACAAACTTTAGATAAAATACAAAACAGAAATTATCTGAGTTCTAATGGCTCAACGGTTTGGGACGGAACGGTTAATAATACTTATTACAATAATGTATTTGGTATAGCAAGAGATAATATTTCTGCCTTATACCAAAAACAATCTAAAAGTGTAAATGCTAATCAAAAATTGATTATAGGTGCTGGTAATACTTTATTTAATACCAATGCTGACAATACCAATACCCTTACAGAAGGACAATTTCTTCTTACAGGAGATAATGGTTTGGAGCAAAGTCTTAGAGTTCCACTATCCTATACTGCTGGTACTAACGGTGAGGTTAATTCTCATTTTGATGCCATTTGGAAAGTACAGAATACCAACAGTGTAGGTACAGTAACAGTGGCATTGCCAAAAGGACAAGGAGTGAAAAACCTTTATCTGGTACAGTCTCCGGATGCTCTTTTTGATGCATTGGATACTTTTACTCCAATGGCTACGGAAGTTACTGTAAACGGGGTAGTTTACAATACTGCCAATGTAACCTTAGGAAACGGGCAGTTCTTTACTTTTGCAGGCTTTTTGGAAAATTACTGTGTAAATGGCTGTAACACCAATACCTACCTTAATACATCTGACCCTAATACTATTGAGTATGATAACATGGTATCTAGCTTTCACGCTACTATTATAAAAGAGGCAGACGGTACCTTTAAGGCGTGGGGGGAAAATAGTGCACCGAATAGTGGATCCAATCTTTCGCCTTTAGCAGTAACTCCTGCCAATGGATATAACTATACCGGTACACCGCTAAAAGCAACAGTGGCAAGTCTAGGTCAAAACGGGTCACAGTTTGCTCTATTAACTACAGATGGATTGTATGCCTGGGGAACTACAGGGTCCTTACTATCTGGAGTTTATTCCTCAATTACTTTTGGGAAAGTTACGGTTGATGGCAAAGCCGATGGTTTACCACCAGGAGTAAGCCCTACAGATGTGAAGATGATGTTTGGTAGTTTTGGAGGTATGGCCATTACAACCTGCTCTGGTGAAGCTTGGGTATATTCGATTACAGGTGAAAAAAACGGAGATGGAACAAATAACAATTCTACAAAAAAATGGACAAGGGTAAAAACAGATGCCAATACCAATCTTACTAATGTTGTAGCTGTAAGAGGTACACCACTTTCTTTGTTTGCTCAGACAAGTGATGGTAAGCTTTATACTTGGGGAAGACGAACTTATATTAATGACGGACAGCCAGCTTCAGCACGCTATTATGCGACCGAGGTTGCACTACCAACAGGCTTTGGCACTGTAACACCCAAAATGATCGGAATGACAAGCGCCGCTAGTAGTGTTGTATCCTATTATCTTTTAGATACCAATAACAGATTGTTTTCGATGGGTAATAATGTTTATAAACAATTGGGAGATGGTACAACAACAGAACGAACTAATTGGGTACGCCCTCAAAAGATAACTAATCAACTTGGCCAAGGCATAGGCGTATTGGATGACATCGTATGGATATCGCCAGAGGAACATGACGGATATGCTGCTTCAATCAACGTACTGACCACTGGAGGTAAGCAATGGGCATGGGGAGACAATGATATTGGTATGCTTGGTGGTGCTAGTAATCCAATGGATCCTACTTATATGCCAGGTAGAAGTACAGCTGCCAATGGTTTGAAAGAAACAGATATTATTATCGCAGTAGAAACAGGTGGGCATACCACGATGAATATAAAACAATGCAGCCGTAAGTTTGGTTATACAGGGCATTATATTAATGGTTCTATGGGATCTGGCTCATCACAAAATTCTTATATAGGTACATATAGCTACAGTACGGGTACAATTAATGTTTGTGGAGCAGAAGTTTCTGCACCAGTTGTAAAAGCAGAGCTTAAGATATGTCTTAATACTACGGCAGATTTATCTACAGCCTTGCTTGCTGCACCACCAGCCAATACGGTTGTAGAATGGTGGACAACCACCACAAGAGTAACAGGTACACAGGTAACCAACCCTGCAGCAGTAGGAACGGGTACTTATTATGCATTTAATATTAGTACAAATGTAGCAGACTGCTTCGACCCTGCTTATTCAACAGTCGTAGTTAAGAATTATGTATCTACAGACCCGGAGTATGCAAGTTGTGCTTTGGTAAGCTACTGTACAACAGGTTGTAACGAGAATACTTACCTAAATGCAACAAACCCTAATACCGTAGAGTATGACAATTTGGTAGCAGGTGATCATACTATTATAGCAAAAGAGAAAAATGGTCCGTATAAAATTTGGGGACAAGGAGCAGCATCTGCAGGTGGGCCATCTGCCAACTTGTTCATCCCAACGGATATTACCTCTGCGAATGGTTTCAGCTATACGGGGACACTATTGAAAGCAACACTTGGTGGTGCCAGTACCTCACCAAACATAGCTTTATTAACTACAGATGGGCTTTATACCTATGGTGGTGCGTACCTTATTCCATGGGCGGTGAAGAACAGCAACACCACTACAAACGGATTTAGCAAAATAACTGTTGATGGCAAAACTGATGGTTTACCAGCAAATGTTGCCCCGGCAGATGTAAAAATGATGTTTGGTTCTAATGGATCATTGGCTATTGTAACTTGTTTAGGTGAAGCCTGGACAATGAATGCTTTGGCAGGTACATCTGGTAATATTTATCTTTATGGAGATGGTATGCAGGTGAATACAGCTAACAATAATATCTGGCACCGTGTACAAACTTCTGCAACCACAACACTTAACAATGTTGTTGCAGTACGTGGTACAGGTAGTGCTAAGTTTGCATTAACCTCAGAAGGTAAGCTGTTTACATGGGGGTTAGGTACTTTTATTGGTGATGGTACTGATGTAGCTCTTACCGGAACCGATAGAGCCTTTGCAACAGAAGTCGCAGTTCCTAATGGCATTACCCCAAAAATGATCGGGATGACAGCCAGTCAAGCTGGTGGCAAGCACACTTATTACCTTTTAGCAACCAATGGGAAGCTTTATGCAATGGGGGATAATACAGCAAGACAATTGGGCGATGGTACTGTAACCACTAGTAATGTATGGAAAGAGGTAACGGCTACTTCCGGTACTCATACATTAGGTGGAAATATCGCATGGATCTCTCCAAGTGAACATGGTAATGACATACATCCAACAATTAATGTATTAACCAACGATAAAAAGCAATGGGGATGGGGAGATAATTATAGCTATAAATTAGGTCAAACTACTGCAACAACTAATTATGACCCTACCTATATGCCGGGTAATACTACCAATGCAGACGGAATGGGTCTGAGTGATGAAATAACCGCTCTGGAAACAGGTGGAAGATTCACGATGAACTATAAAAAAGATAATCTGTATTTCGGTTTTGTAGGTACCTATTCTTATGGTACTATAGGAAATGGTACTACCGGTATTGGAACTAGTGTACCAAAATATACGTACAACACAGGTCTTATTGATATATTATGTGCAGCAGCAGCGGTAGACGCTGATGTACAGGTGAATAAGATTGGTCCTTTATCTGCTCAGGTAGGTAGCAACATATCCTACACCATCAATGTGACCAACAATGGACCAAGTAATGCAGGTAATGTGATTGTAAAGGATCCTGCAGTTCCTAATTTCACGGCAACAAGTGTTGCATGTATTGCAGGTGCTGGTACTTTAGGTACTGCTACTTGCCCTGCTTCTGTAACCGTTGCAGAATTGCAAGGCGCCGGGCTCACGATACCATCATTACCAGATGGTAGTACGGTTAGATTTATCGTTACAGGAACAGTAGGAACAGTTGAAGGATCGGTAATTAATAATGTCGCAAGCGTAGAATTCGCTAATGACACGGATCTTACCAATAACAGTTCTACGGTAAATACAACCATATACGGCTGTATCTCAGACGAGACTACCTATACTATAGATGTAGATGCTACATTAGCAGCTAATGCAATAGCACCAAATGGAGGTACTGTAAATATGATTTACAAATTATCCAGTGGTACTGCTATACCAAGTATAGGTAATCAATTTACCGTACCGGTAACTTATAGTGATCTTAATAATAGACTGGGGGTAGATAACCAATGGGAAGGATTAGGTAAACAGGTTATAGGTGCAAACTCTTTTGTTGTGATTGCGCCGAAAACCTCAGCGGGAACAGGGAGATTATATAATGGCTTGCCTGCCAATAATTCTACTATTGAAACTCTTATGGTATCGAATAATCATATTGATAACATATTCACAAGCAAAATTGCAGGTGGAGAGTTGAATCCTTTAGGTAGCTTCAATATCAGCATCGGTAATTATCCAGCAACACCAGCAGGATATGTAGTAAAAACACATGTGCTTAATGCGTATGCTAATGGAAACAGGTTTGCTACTATTTCAAATAATCAATCTGGATTCTGGATAAAACAACTTGCCAACCCCGCAATCAGAAATGACGGATCAGAAGCTGTGAATAGCAGTGCAATGATGCCAGGAGGTTCTTATACATGGCGTTACTCTGCATTTTCTAACGGAACCAGTTTCGTAGATAACAATATCGGAACTGCTAGTGTAAGAGGAGTAACTTTCTGGGAAGACAGCTCTATTACTTTTGCCAAGGTTTGTGCAACAGCTTGCTACAAACCAGCAGCAGTTTCCGGAACAGTTTTAGAAACCAAACATGGTATTACGGCATTAGGAAGAGCAGGTGTAAATAACAGCAACTGGCCAATGGTACGCAAAGGAGCATGGACAGCTTTAGAATCCAAAGAAAAAGGATTTGTTGTAAACAGGATTCCTACAACCGCTGCATTGAGTACAATTGCCAATCCGATAGAAGGAATGATGGTATACGACGAAGAAGCAGACTGTCTGAAAGTGTATACCACCAAAGAAGGAGATGCTACTCCTGGCTGGCATTGTATGAACACACAGGCTTGTCCGGACTAAATTTTCTAAAACGTGAAGAAGTTAGAAAGTGAGAGCTGGTCTCTTCACTTTCTAAAATTCTCACTTTTTAAAACCTTATAACTTAAAACATAATATACAAATGAAAAAGTTTATAATAACCCTGTCTATATTTTATGCCGAAGCTTTATTTTCTCAGGTTGCAATAGGAAAACAAAGCATCACCAAATTAGCAGACGGTATTACCAATAATCCAAATGTATCTCTTGAATTTTATGATTCTTCAGATAATGCCAAAGGAATCGTAGCACCATGGGTATCCACTGTTGCTGATAATCCTGTAATCTATAATTCATCTACAGGTGCAGGTTACAGAGGAATGCAGGGAACGGTGGTAGATGGAACCATTATTTTTGATCTTTCAGACAAGAAAATGAAATACAGAAAGAATGGAGTATGGTTTGACCTTACTGGCGATCCTGCATTTCCTTTAATTGTAAAAGATGCGTCTAATAATAATGTTACTTTCACACAGTTCAATGCCGTTGATTCATCATTACAGGATGGTAAGAAAGAACTCGAAAATGCCAAGTCCGCCATAGGGGCTAACGGAGCTACAGATACTACACAAGGTATTCTTGTACTGACAGACACAAACAAAGCGATGGTTTTGCCAAATGTAGCAAGCCCGCACCTTACCATACAAAACCCCTCACCAGGTATGATGGTGTATGATACGGTAAAGAAACAGCTCGCAGTATATAATGGAACTATTTGGAGTTTCTGGAAACCATAAATTATCTGTTTTCAGATGTGAAAAAGACATTTGGCACATTACAAACAGGATAAATAATTAAAGAAGATTATAGGAAATACAATTTTATTGAATGGACAATAAACAAATACAAAAAATAAAGCATTATTTAAACCTTTATTTAGAGAGGAATAGTGAATTTGTCTTACAAAAATTAGGATTACCTCATACTTATTATGAAAATAATGAAGTTTGGTTTTATAATAAAAGAAGAAACTTTATTTTAAAAGATGAAATAGCATTTCTTATGAAAGATGACATAGTGGATGATATTATTATTACAGAATATATTTTTGGTATTCCGCTAAGAAATATATTTTATTATAAAAATCATATACCAGAATTTAAAATTGTATTTCTTTTGTTTAAGAATAAATTAAAGTAAACTTATTCTATAAAAATATAGTGACTTTGTACATTTTGAAAACTACCCGCTATAAAAATATTTACATTATTACTGAATAAGGATAATTAAATTATAATATGTGAAAAGTTCACCATGAATAAATATACCGAAAAAAGCATCTTTGTAATTTAAGATATGAATAAAGCAAAACAGGATTCTTCAAAAAGAAATGTAGAAATCACAGAAGAATATTTTATATTCTTAAATCATCATATTTCAGAAGTAATTTCAGGGAATACTGCAGAGTTTATGAAAATTAATGAAATTGCTGCAAAACTATGTATATCTCACAAGCATTTAACACATATTATTCAGAAAGAAACCGGAAACCATCCCTGTTATTTTTATGATCTTAAAATTATTGAAGAAGCAAAAAAAATGTTGCAGGAAAATAAGCTTACTATTTCTGAAATCGCAAGAATATTAACTTACGATCCATCTAATTTTTCCAAATTTTTTAAAAAAATGACCGGAGAAACTCCCGGTACTTACAGGAATAACTATCACTAAAAACTTGCCATAGAAAAAATTTTTTTAACAAATAAATTTTAACTTAAATAATACATTTATGTCAACACACGATTTAAAAGGAAAAGTAGTATTAATCGCGGGAGGTGGAAAAAACCTTGGCGGATTATTAAGCAGAAATTTTGCGACTAAAGGTGCAAAATTAGCTATTCATTACAATAGCGAAAATACAAAAGCAGATGCAGAAAAAACGCTTGAAGATGTAAAAGCTTTGGGAGCTGAAGCATTTTTATTTCAGGCAGATTTAACGGATATAGGCAATATCGCTAAATTATTTGATGAAGCTATTGTTAAATTCGGAGGTGTGGATGTAGCCATCAATACTGTGGGGAAAGTGCTTAAAAAACCTTTTGTAGATACTACTGAAGCAGAATACGACAGTATGAGTGACATCAATTCTAAGGTTGCTTACTTCTTTATACAGGAAGCCGGAAAAAAACTGAATGATAATGGAAAAATTTGTACCATCGTAACTTCTCTGTTGGCAGCATACACCGGTTTGTATTCTACCTACGAAGGAATGAAAGCACCGGTAGAACATTTTACAAGAGCCGCTTCCAAAGAATTTGGTAATCGCGGAATTTCTGTTACGGCGGTTGCTCCAGGACCAATGGATACACCGTTTTTCTACGGACAAGAAGCTCCTGAAGCTGTAGCTTATCATAAATCTGCTGCTGCTTTAGGCGGATTAACTAATATTAAAGACATAGCACCTTTGGTAGAGTTTTTAGTAAGCGACGGATGGTGGATTACCGGACAAACTATTTTTGCTAATGGTGGTTATACTACTAGATAAAACATTTTATAATTAACCTGAGTGCCAGACAATATAGTATTGTCGGCACTTTGTGTATTTTGAAAATAGAACATTATGATACTAAAAATTATTAATTTTGTATTAATGCTTGTCGCCATATTTATGGGTTTAAAGCAAGGATGGGCAATGTTTTCGGGCAAATCAGAGATGATAGAAATGTTTGGAAAATGGAACATTAATAAGACAGGCTTAATGGTTATCGGAGTGGTAACAATGTTGAGCAGTTTACTAATTATTTTTCCGAAAACCTTTGTTTGGGGAAATTTTCTGATGGCAGCCGGTATTTTATTGATTATCTGTTTTCATCTGCTTGACAAGGATTTGAAAGGCGTTGCAATAGAATTGCCATTTCTGTTATTAAATTTGATAATTATCTATTTACAACATCCATTTAAAAACGGGTCATTGATAAATTAAATTTTCTAATGATGAAAACACGAACACTTATTACTATTCTTATAGTAAGTTTCTCGCTTACAGCCTGCGGACAATCAAAAACTCAAAAAAAAGAAATAACAATTAAAAAAGCACAAAAAATGGACACAAGCAAACTTATAAACGAAACTGTAAAAAATGCTTTTGAAGCTTGGCAAGCTGGCGATAGCAAAACTTTTCTATCTTACTTTACTGCCGATGCTACAATGACTGATGATGGGAATCTGCGTAATTTTCAAGGCTTTGTAAAGGAAGCTTGCGGAAAAGAGATTTTTCTAACCATCGATACCGTAGGAAATGATGGAAAAGATGTCAAAGGAAACTTCAAAGCTGGACAATGGGGTACTTTTCCAGTATTTTTCAAATTCCATCAGAATGCAGATAGCAAATTTGACCGATTAGATATAGGACAATTTAAATAGTTTAAGTTCTTAATTTTTAATGAATAAAACGATAGCATTTCTTCAGGATAAAAAGTACGAATTATTGCTTTTTGCTTTAGTTCAGCATTTATTTGTAGGTATTTTTCTTACAGATCTCGATTTCTATACCCGAATTGTATGGCCAATCAATATGCTAATATTAGGATTGGGAAGTATTTTTATGTTTACAGGAAAACACAGTTGGAGGCACTGGTTTAGGAATCTTCACTTCATTGTAGTATTGTTTTTGCCTATCGGGATTCCTTTTTTTAAAGATGTACCTTGGTATTTTACTTTTCTCAATATCAATTATGTATTGTTTTTTGCTTTTCTGTTTACCGAATTGTTGAAGTTCCTGCTAAAACCGGGATACATTAATACTGATATTATTTCGGCATCTGTATGTGGTTACTTTTTACTAATAGAAATTTCTGTTTTTTTATTGCAAACATTTGAATATTATAATCCGTTGTCTTTTAAAGGAATAGATACTTCATCGCCAGCTAGCATTTTTACAGATTTGGTTTATTTTTGTTCTATCACCTTTACTAGTATAGGATTCGGAGACATCACCCCAAATCATCATATTACCAAGCTTGTCACTGCTTTTATAGGTATTGCAGGACAGTTTTATACGGTGGTTTTGGTCGGGATTTTAATAAGTAAATTTTCTTCAAAAAATTAGATTAATATGAATATAAGTTCTCATTACAAACTCAGACATTTTATTCCTTGGACAAGAGCCAAGATATATAAGATGCTTATTTTAAGTATTGTTCCCACGCTTCTTTTCTATTTTCTGGATTGGAAATGGCTTGCCATTCCTTGGGTTCCTGTGGCGTTGTTGGGAACCGCTACAGCCTTTATTTCAGGATTTAAAAATACACAAACTTACAATCGTACTTGGGAAGCGAGACAAATCTATGGTGCTATAATCAATAATAGCCGAGCCTTTGGAATTATGGTAAAAGATTTTGTTCGTTCGGAAGATAAAGTTCTTGAAAATCAATTGCATCAAGAGATTTTTTACCGTCATTTTGCGTGGCTTACCGCATTGCGCTTTCAACTAAGAGAAATTAAAAGTTGGGAAAATGTAAAGACAAAAAGTTATAACCGAGAATATCTTAAATATTACAATGTGCCAGAGTGGGAAAGCAATCTGGATGAAGAATTGAAACGTTTTCTTAGTGAAGAAGAATGTCAATATATTTTGTCAACAAAAAATCGTGCGACGCAAACCATCACTTTGCAATCTTCTCAGTTAAAGAAATTAAATGAAGAAGGCAAAATATCTGATTATAATTATGTTGCGCTAGAGAATCAATTAAAGGAATTATACGACCAACAAGGGAAATGTGAGCGCATTAAAAATTTTCCTTATCCGAGACAGTTTTCAAGTATCAATCTCTATTTTACGAATGCTTTATGCCTGCTGTTACCGCTTGGTTTTATAGGCGAAATCTCGAAAATGATTGAAAAATTCGGGGACAATATCATTTGGCTTGTTATTCCATTCAGTGTTTTGCTGGGCTGGGTATTTTTGGTTCTGGAACAGATTGGCGAAAGCACAGAAAATCCATTTGAAGGAAGCGCCAATGATATCCCCATCACACAGATTAGCAGAAATATAGAAATTGACCTGCGTGAAATGTTGGGCGAAAAAGACCTCCCACCAGCAATACAACCTCAAAACAATATTATTTTATAAAAAATTACAATGATGAATAATCAACATTTAGAAGCGGTACAAAAATGGTATCCCAAAGCATTAACTTCTATCGATACTGTTAATCGTCTATTAGACACTATAGAAAAGCATATCGGCTTAAACCCAAACCAATTGATGCACGCAGATAGTATGTGCTGTGATGATGTCAATGCAATACAATATCCACCAAGAGCATATGAGATGCTGGGACCTTTTCATTTGGGAGGTCTTGATGGTTTTCCATTTGCGGGAATCACAGGAATGAATGCTTTTGCACATCACGTGCCAGAAGATGGTGCTGTCATCATTTTTTATGCACCACATATCGGAATTACTAAAGATGGTAGTATCGGGGAGATAAGTAGAATAGGGCAGAGCAGCAATTCGGCTTGTTGTGGTGCTGCAAAAGGCGCATTGGGAAAACTTTCTGCAGGACAGATCATAGAAGGGAATGTTACTTCTCTGGATTTTCAGATGAATACTATTGAGCAGATCTTCCTCCATCAGAAAGAACGTATCCTAAATGCGGAAAATCAGATCTTCGAAGCTACAGAAGTGATGTACGAGGCTATTGATGATAGAATGGAAGTATTGGTAAAAGAAACGAATTATCCTTGTAAGTATGTGATATTGGTAGGCGGCATATTTATAAATGGTGATCAAGATATGGGGTCTTTCTGTCAATATAAGAAATGTGATTATATCGATTTGGAAACAAAAGAACGTAAGAGCTTGATGACAGAATATTATGAATAAGTTGTAGTGTTTACACCAGATGTGTTCTTCTTGAAAATGAAAAAACAAGCTAATTAAAGTGTAAAAGTGCAATATGTTTTTTATACTGGAGTTGTTATTTTTTATATATCATTTAGTTTTTCTTTGTATAAATTTATTTTGACTTTCAATTATTTGATATTTTTTTACTAATTTATCGGCACCCTATTTAAAATGCTGTTCAAAAAATGAATAATGTAAAATATTGGAGAGAACAAAGAAACCTTACACAAAGTGAACTTGCTGAAAAATCTGGTGTTTCACTTAGAACTATTCAAAGAATTGAAGCAGGGAGTCCGCTAAAAGGTTTTACACTAAATGCGATTGCAAAAACTTTAGAAACCAATCCGGAAAATTTACTTGAAAAAGAAACCGAAAATATAGAACGTGCAAAAACTATCAATTTTTCTGCTCTTGCTGCTTTAGTCATTCCGTTTGGTGGAATTATTTTCCCTTGGTTTTTAACTTCGAAAACGAAAGACTTACTCAATAAAAATCTCGGAAAAAAAATAGTTGAAATACAAATTATTCTCGCATTTTTCCAATCCATTTCTTTAATCATTTGTCCATTTGTTCAGAAGGAATTTCTCATCAGAAAACCAATTTTCATTTATCTATTACTCACTTTTTTAATAATGAAACTACTAATTGTAACAATTAATGGGATAAATTTGAATAAAACTAATAAATTGAAAATAGCACTGAAAAACAGTTTTTTATAACGAACGACACTTAAATGTCGTAAAAATGTCGTATTCTTTTTTCAAATAATTTCTTGATTTTTACTGAACATTGCACAAAAAAATCAATGAAACTATTTAAAAAAATTTTGCTTGCCTTTTCTGTTTTAATTTTGCTTTCTATCGTTTTGGGATATTTCTATTTTGACCGAAAATTTTCACCAGAAAAAAATCATTTACAAGTTAAAAACGAAAGTGGAAAAATCCCAATGAAATGGGAAACCGGGACAAAAGATGCAATGCTTTTGCCGATACATTTTGACACGGATACCACAACCTATTATTTGCAGTTTGACACAGGAAGTCCAAGTACCATTTTTTACAAAAATTCCATTACAGGAATCAGGCAGATTTCTGTACAAAACAATCTTGCAAAAGGCAGTTTCAAAATCGGGAATTGTGAAGTAAAATCCAAACAATTTAAAATCATTGATTTTGGAAAAAAACTTGAAAAGAATAAACTCAATATTATTGGAACTATCGGAACTGATTTGCTGGAAAATAGAAAAACATTGATTGATTTTGAAAATAATTATGTGATTTTCAATCTTAATTCAGAGCCTAATTATTTAAAAAAAGAAATTTTTGATTTCAAATTCAAGAAAAGAAAAATCATTATTCCAGGAGTTTTAGACGGCAAAGATGAAAAATTTCTCTACGATTCTGGAGCGAGTGCTTTCGAACTTTTGACGACTAAAGAAATCTGGGAAAAGTCAAAATTGAAAAAATCAAAAATAAAAATAGAAAAAGGAAAATCTTGGGACAATATTCTCACCACTTACACCGCAGAAACGAATAAAAATATTGAATTTCAACACACAAAAATCCCACTTCACGAAATAACGTATGTGGATGGATATTCAAAATCTCAATATTATTTGATGAAATACTCCGGAATGTCTGGGATGTTGGGAAACAAAATATTTCTACAAAAGCAACTTTATATCGATGCAAAAAATATGAAAATGGCTATTCATTAATAACAGTAGATTTTTATTAAAAAAAGTTATAAAACAAATCATATTTAACATTTCTAAACAAATTTTATAAGTGTTTTAGGAATTAAAATGAAGATTTTTAATACGAATCTTAATTTCTTTGGACACGTTGAAAAAATAAACTTTTAATATGAAACTAAAAATTCTATTTTTCTTTACAATTATAACTCAATTCTTTTTTGCTCAAACCAATACTGAAATTCAGAAACTAAAGGATTTCGCAGCAATTTATGGTGTGGTAAGATACTTTCATCCAAGTGATGAAAATTCAAAAATTAATTGGAATCAATTCGCTGCTTACGGAACTGAACAAATTTTAAAAACAAAAAATCAACAAGAGTTTGAGAACGTTCTTAAAAAATTATTCGTTCCGATTGCGCCAACAATTTCTTTTGAAGGAAAAGAATACCAGTGGAATCAAAACAATTTGGTGCCGGTTTTTTGGATTCATAAAGGGTTAGGTGTAGATGCCAAAAAGAAAAGAAATGCTTTTGTAAGCAGAAGATTCAATCGTGGTGATGCCGAAAAAAAACAATTCAATTATGTCTTTATCAATCTCAATCCGGAAGGGATGTATTCTAACGTAAAGATTACATATGAAGCCAAAAGCGGTAATGGTGGAGAAAGTTATATTTATGCGAATCTGTACAACAAGGGAATTAAAAAGGAAAACTTCAAAACACACCAAAGAAATCCTGTAACTTCCGAAGAATGGGAGAGGAAAGAACTTCTCATAGAAAACAATTTGCCTGTAGAAAAAATTAATTTTGGACTGTTATGTACAAAATCTGATTCTGAATTTAGGAATGTAAAACTTTGGTATCAGAACAAAAATAAAGATTGGCTTCCTTATAAACTTCCCAAATTAACAAGTCAAGATTGGAAAGCAAATAACCCGAGACTTCTTTTGAAAAGAACCGAAAATGAAATCAAATTTCTGAATGATTCCGAAAATGGAATTAGTCCATACAATGTGACTTGGGATAATTTTGTAAAACTGAATTTGTCAAGTAATTTAACGGTAGTTATTCCAACACTTGTATATTCAGATGAAGAAAATACACTTCCAAAAACTGATAAAAAAGAATTAAACGAAATTCAATCCCTATTAAAAAACATTCCTTTTAATAGAGATATTGCTATTGCAAACGTGATGATAAGCTGGAATATTTTCAAAAATTTTTCTCCTTATCAGGATGTAATAAAAACCGATTGGAATGCAGTTTTAGAAAAATCATTAAAAGATGCTTTTGATGATAAAAATGAGTATGATAATTATTTAACATTAAGCAGATTTACCTCCAATTTTGATGACGGACATATGGCAGTTTATTACAGGGGATTATCTGAAACAAGAAAGTTTGCACCAAAAATTGCAGTTCGATATATCAATAACCAATTAATGGTCAAAAATACAATTGGTAAAATTGATGGTATTGAAAAAGGAGATATCATCACAAAAATTGATGATATTGAAACAAAAAAATATATTGATAGTTTACAGCAATATATTTCCGGTTCCAAACAATATAAAAATTGGATTTCTGCACAACTATCAATACGAGGAAGCAAAGACAGCTTTATCAATTTTCAATTGAAAAACGGGGAAAATGTTACTCTGAAAAGAGACACAGAATACATTGCCAATTCAGATTTCTATACCAGAGATGATGTTACAAAATCGAAAGAAATAAATGCAGAAACCTATTATGTCAATATGGATAAACTTTCTGCAAAGGAAATGGAAGAAGAAATTCCAAACATCCGAAAACACAAAAATCTGATAATCGATTTGCGAGGATATCCAAGAACCGATCAAAGCCATTTATTACTTAATTATTTGTTCCCAGAAGATACTACAAAATGGCTTTGCGGTAGAGAAATTTATCTTCCGGATTTCAAATATTTTACAGAGGAATGCAACGGACATCGAAATAGGAGTTTTATTTCCGACAATCCACTAAAAACAAATAACGTGCTTTTGGTAGATGAAAGAAGTGTGAGCAATGCAGAAATGTTCACCCAATTCATAAAACATTACAAATTAGTGACCATCATTGGGAGAACTACAGCTGGAGCAAACGGAAACCGAAATGATATTGATTTGCTGAATGATTTTCAAATTTCTTTTACCGGGCTGAAAGTTATTAATCCAGATGGAAGCCGATTTCACGCTATTGGTGTTTTGCCAGATATCATCGTTAATGAAACATCCGAAGATTTAAAAAACGGAAAAGATGTTTATATAGAAAAAGCAATGGAAGTTTTTAAAGGTGGAAAATAAAAACTTCCGCTTTCTTGTTTTTCAGGTATGATGATTTTCATTTGTATATTTTATCAAAGGTTAGAATGGTTTTTTGCCTACAAACCGAATTACAGAGCCACTTCCGTTATGATACAATCCTTCTTTGATTTGGATTTGTGCTTCTTCAAGTATTTTTATTTTATATTGCGGAAAATCTTCAAGTAATTCCTCTTTTGAAAACAACATATCAATATCTTTTGGCCCGCCGATTTTTGGATTTGATTGTAACAATTGGAGATGATTTTTACTGAATGCTTCAAAAATGATAGTTCCGCCCGGTTTCAGCCATTCGCTTAATTTCTTGTGCAGGAGAGATTTTTTATCGGCGGAAAAATGAGCGTAAATCAATGCAATTGCGTCGAAAGATGATTTGGGAAAATCGAGATTTTCGAGGTCTTCTACGATATAATTAATGCTTACTTGTCTTTCTTCAGCCAATTCCCAAGCTTTATTTTTGGCTTCAATGCTCAAATCAAGCGAAGTAACATCCCATCCCAATTCAGCAGCATAGACGCCATTTCTTGCTTCGCCATCGGCAGGCAAAAGAATGGAAGCTGGTTTTAGCTTTTGAATTTGTTCTTTAAAAAAATCGTTGGGATTTTTGCCGTAGGCATATTCAGGATTTTTGTATCGGGTATCCCAAAATTTTTTGTAATCTTCATCAAACGAATTATTATTCATAAGTCCTAATTTATAGTGTTATTACTTTCTTATTTATATTGCAAAATTACAACAGTAATGAAAGTGCTATGTAGGACAAAAATGAAGTTAAACAGGACTTATTTAAAATTTTGCCTGAATATTTCCGGGGAATTTCTCGTATGTTTTTTGAAGAAAGAGATAAGGAAGATTTAGCTTTACCGCTAACAGTTCTGGGGCTTTATCTCAAACCGTTAGCGGTGCTAAGAGCTTTTACTCATCTTTATTTTGTTCGGTTAAGTCTATCATATTCTGATTAAATGAAGATAATTTGTTACCTAAAACAGAAAAGAAATCTATATCGGCATTTTCAACCGCTGTCAATGCTTTTTGAAGAACTTCCGCACCTTCATTTGTCATTTTAATTACTTTGGCTCTTGTATCGGTTTGGTGTTCTTGCCTGCTGATAAATTTCTTGTCTTGCAAAGTTCGCAATACTTTTGACACCATCATCCTATCGGAATTACTCTGATTGGCAATGTCTATCTGTGTAACAACCTTATTCGTTTTTGAAAGCCAACCTAATGCAGCTAACAAAACAAACTGTGTTTGTGTAAGGTTTAAAGGGTCTAAAACTTTTTTTAGTTTACGTTGCCACAACATAGTTAATTGTCCAAGTAAATAACCGGGACTCTCGTTTGGTCTTTTAAACTTAAATTCAATGTCCTTCATTTTAAGCGTGTGGTTGTAAAAAAGTCAGAGTATAACCGTCAGGGTCCTTCACTATCAGCGTTTTTCCAAATGGTGTGGTGTTGATTGTGCCTAAAATGGCAATTTTTTTAGCGGTCAGGTCTGTCTGCAAGTCTTCAATCGTACGGTCAATAGCAAACCAAAGTTGAACACCAATACCCAATTCTTTGTCGTCTATATTGCTCATAGGCGTTCTTATTGCAAAACTTGCTTCGCCTTTGTTGTATTTGAAAACGCAGGCATAAGGGTTTGACATTTCGGATACTTCAAATCCTAATTTATTGGTGTAGAAGTCTTTTGAAACTTCCAAATCTCTTACTTGTAGAGATGCAAATTCTAATCGTCTCATTGTTTGAAAATTTTGTTGCTGCAAATATAGTATATTCGACAACAATATGAAAACAATTTTTAATTTTTCTTGTTTTTTGACTGTTAAACAGTACTTATTTAAAGTTTTGCCTGAATATTTCCGGAGAATTCCCTGTATGTTTTTTGAAGAAGCGGATAAAGTAAGATACGTCTTCGTAACCCAAATCGTAAGCAATCTGATTGACCTGATTGGATGTGGCAAGGAGCTGCCTTTTGGCTTCGAGAAGGATTTGTTCATTGATGAGCTGCGAACCCGTTTTTCCTAATGTTTCTTTTGTGATGGCATTTAACTGATAAGTTGTAAGATGCAACATATCTGCATATTGTGTGACTTGTTTAATGTTGGTAATATGCTTTCTCAATAACTCTAAAAGTTCTTCAAGCCGCTCCTGAGCATAAGAATTTTGATTTTTTGACAGGCTTTCAGGAGTTTTGCTTTGTCTGACCAACTCAATGAAGAAAATTTCCAGATTCGCTTTAATTATATCCTTGTATCGTTCCTGCTTTTCGTTGTATTCCTGAAAAATATAATCCAAAATGGAAATTAATTTTTTTATTCTTTCAGCATTAAGCGGGCAATAATTCTTAGTGCTTACCTTTCGGAATATTTGAATAGCGGATTGCTCACGGGGTAAATAAAAATCGGCATTAAACTGAAGCAAATAACCTGTGCTTCCGTTTTTCAACGTCAATTGATGTACTTGTCCGGGCTGCATAAAGAAGACGGAATAATCATTAACAGGGTGGGAAATAAAATCTATCGTATGTATTCCGATTCCTTTTTTCAAAACCAACACAAAAAAGAAATTGTGCCTATGCAATTCCTGAACCATATCTTTCCCCGAAAGCAAAGCACCAATGTCCTTAATAGTAAAACTATCGGAAAAATCAGGCTCTTCAATTTGTCTTACAGGGATTTTGTTCATTAAAAGTTATTTAGATATTAGTTGATTATTACCCTCTATTCTTCATAATTTTATCCGCTAATTTAGGGAATAACCTTTGTATGATCCTCAAAATTTTTACTTTATCAATGCTACTTTCAAGTTTGTCTTTCTTAAAATTATCAAGAAACTCATCTACAAGTTGCTTAGTTGAAATTTTCCCTTGTCCTCTTCCTGTTGTCATTTTAGTATCAACCAATGGCGGAATTATTTCAAAAACTTTAATATTTGTATTTTCAAGTTGATAACGAAGTGCCCTCGTTCCATTATGGACAGCCGCTTTTGTGGAACAATAAATAGGAGCAGATTTTTTTGGTGCAAATGCAAGACCAGATGATATATTTACAATTGCAGAATTTTTTTTTGATATTAATATTGGAAGTAAACCATAGATAATCTGGAAGGGACTTATTAGGTTTATTCTAATTTCATCGTCTATTTTTTTATAGCCATCTTTCTCTTCTATCCAATCGTAGTTATGTTGAATACCTGCATTATTGATCACAATATTTATATCATTATAACGAGTTGAACATTCGTTTATAAAGTATAGAACTGATGAAAAATTAGCCAAATTACAAACTATTGTTTCAATTTTAGGGAATTGAATTTTAAGTTTGTCCAGATTATGTTGATTACTGGAAGTAACAATTAACTTATTATCAAGATTATAAAATTGCTGAACCATTTCAAAACCAATTCCTGAAGTTCCGCCTGTTATTAAAATAGTATTGTTAGATAATTTCATAGGTTCTATTTCAAAGTATTTTTTAATTCATATTCTTTCAATGCCTCCGAATATAATTTTATAAATGCCTGATTAGAATACGGATTTTGGCTTGTTATAAGTTCTCTGTCTCGAATTGCAAAATTCGCTGCCGGGCTTCCTTTTTTATGCTTCAAACCCATTTTTTTTAGTTGTTGGGCTATTTTCCTATTTTCAGGTTTGCCCTTCATTACAAAATTTTCAATAAAAAGTTCTTCCAATCCTGTTACAGAGTTAACTTTATAACCGATAAAGGGATTTTCTTCTTTAGGAATAGAGAGTATCAATGCCGGAGCGTGGCAAATCAAACCAATTACTTTCTTATTCTTAAAATTTGTTTTTAATAATTCCGGAATTTTCCAATCGTTTATCAAATCTACCATTAAACCTTGTCCTCCTGGAATTATAATTCCAGAATATTGAGTTACATTTTCTAAAGCATATTCAAGTGTTTCAGGTTTATTAAATTTTTCGTTGTCACGAACAAATAATTGGGCTTCAAGTAAAAGATCAGGTTTATTTTTCCAATATTTTTTATTTAAGCTTTCTTTGTCAATAGATGATTTTACACCATTTGGTGTTGCAAAATCAATCTCATAGCCTAATTGAGAAATATTTTTATAAGTCATAAAAAATTCATTCAAAAAAACTCCAGTTTCTTTATAAACTTTTCCATTTTTGAGTTGCAATTCTTTAGCAGCACTCATTACAAACAATATCTTTTTTTGTGCGACGGCAGTAACTGACAATAATACCAAGAATAAAGTCAAATTAATTTTTTTTGTCATTATCTAAATTTTAAAATTAGATACAAAGAAAATTTAATCTATTTGCATAAGCATTTACATATGTAAAGAAATTATTTTTTATAAAATGCTCTTCTGATACGACTGAGTTGTGTTGGGGTTATTCCTAAATATGATGCAATATGATATTGCGGGATAAGTTGTTCCAGTTCAGGAAATTCATTTTGGAAAATAAGATATCGCTCATCTGCATTTAGCATAACAATATCAACTTCACGCTTCTCTTTATTTACAAAAAATAACTCGGCCATTTTTCTGCCAAAGCGTTCAAAATCATGATGTTTTTCATAAAGATTTACTATATCTTTATAGTCTGCAATAAATAATTGACAATCTGTAAGAGCCTGTTGATTTATTTTATTAGGTTCTTTATTTATTAATGATGAATATCCTGCTACTAAATTGCCTGAAGTAAAAAAATGTTTATTATATTCGATTCCAAAATTATTTCTATAAAAAGCTCTTATAACTCCATTTTTCAAAAAACCTATTTTTTTTGCAATCTCATTATCTTTAATGAAATATTCATTTTTTTTTAAAGAGGTCTCGACAAATAATTCGCGAATATTATTCCAAGTTATATCGTAGATTGGAGAAATAGAATTTAAATATTTATATAAATCTATCATTTTTATAGTAATATTTTTTAATGTAATTACTCGTAAAAATAGTTTATTTATTTTAAAAAGATCTTATCAAAAACCAATGACTGATGACCTGCATCATTCCAACGAGTTTGGTATTTGTTCAACTACATTCGGGACGAAAGACATAACCTATGCAATACTCCAGCCAATACATGATACCACTCCAAAATCATTTATATGATTCAGTTTTGTATTATTTTTCTTTTCTTCTTCTATTTTTCTTAATACAAATCTTTAGGAAAAATGGAATAGGGGGCAAAATCTCAAAAATTGGGTTTGTAGCAGAATAGTAATACTCTGTCACCTTGGGAATATCTAAAAATACATAGAAATAATATTCCCTAAGCAAAGATTTTAAATGTTTATTTGTATATGAATACCAGTAATGAATTCTATTTTGCTCCCCCAAACAAAATACAGAAATCAAAAAATATTTCCAAACACTGTGCAAAATAGCTATAGGTTATATTTCTAAACCTGCTTAAAAGGAATACAGGTTGTATTTCTAAACCTGCGCAAATTAATTACAGCTTAATTGTAAAACCTGCTCAAACTAACTACAACTTCATTTTACAACCTGCTCAAAAGAGATACAGGTTAAATTTTTTTTTGTTTCTAAAGTAATTAATTAGAAAATTGTTTATAATCAATAGGTTACATTATTTTTTCAGAGCTCTGAAAAGTATGGTCGTTTTGAAGAGCAAGATGTGTCTTTGTATATACAAATTTTAGCAAATTTCCATATACAAAGACCCTCTTGCCTTTTTTGCAAAAAGGGGGAAAAACTTCGGAACTTAGTTTTTCTTTTCTCTACAAATCGGGTTAAAGATTCTAAAATAGCCCAAAATATTCTTTTTTAATCTCCGATGATTTCAGATTCATCCAGATTGTTCTTATTTAGCCCAAGTCCCTTTGTTACTATTGTTTTCACGGTTTTGATGTTTCAACTTTGTAGCAGAAATTTTAATCAAAAAAAAACAAAAATGAAGTAACTATGATAATAAACCTCATCACAAAAGAAGACCTTCAGGAATTCAAAACCGAATTACTTGAAGACATTAAAAATCTATTTAATATCAAGGTTTCCGAACAGAAATTATGACTTCCTTCGTCAGAGGTCAAAGAACTCTTGAAAATTTCCTTTGGAACATTACAAAACCTTCGTATCAATGAAACTTTATCTTATACCCGTGTCTGAGGAACACTATATTACAATTACAAAGACATCGAAAAAATGCTGAATAAGAAGCAATGGTAGTTCACAACACCGAAACCAAATTATGAATTATATAAAACACCTCACAGCTTTCTATGAAAAGGTGGCTCAAGATAATACGCTTAATCCATCACACATCAGCCTCTATTTAGCTCTATTCCAGTTCTGGAATTTCAGCCGTTTCCGAAATCCGATCAGTATTTCCCGCGACGAGGTGATGCGTATCAGTAAAATCCGTTCAAAAGCCACTTATCACAAATGCCTGAAGAATCTCCATTATTCGGGCTATATTGATTATCAGCCGTCGTATAATCCTTTTCAGGGGAGTCAGGTGGTGATGCTGGATTTTGGTGGGGAGTTGAAGTTTGTTCGTAAGAAGAGATAAGGATATAGGTTTTTATAAAACAGTTTAACCTTTAATTGTCTTTTTATAAAATTTAGATGAATGAAACTAATATTTCGTAAAACTGTGAAATTTCATTTAGAAAATTTATATTTAAATTAGAATTTTAATTAATTTTATAGAGTTTTAAATTTATTTTAATAGTAATTATGGAAATCCGTAAAATTTAGTAGCGTTAATAATTTAATTTTGTGGGGTTTCAAAGACTGTAATCTTGAATATGGAACAGAAATATAAAAACTATGGCAAACTTTGAAAACTCAGAACAGCAAATCGTGACCGTTAAAGCAAGGGCTGATAAGGCAATCAATTCCCTCAAAGGCATTTTATTAGGAATTATTTCCGATGATAAAATAGACTCTTATGAAATGAAAGAATTGCAGTTATGGGCAAGAGAACACCATTATTTAGTGAACAAAAACCCTTTTCGGGAATTTATGTCACTGATTGATAATACGGTGTCTAATGGTATTCCACCAAAGGAAGCTATCGAAGACCTTTATTGGCTTTGCCAAAAATATGAACACGACAGCATTTATTACAATGGTATAACTTCGGACTTACAACAATTACAAGGAATCTTTCACGGAATTTTATCTGATGGAGAACTCAATGATGCAGAAATTTTTAAACTTCACGAATGGCTTTCAGAAAATGAACATCTGAATTCCTATTATCCTTATGATGAAATACGAAGTCTTGTTCTTTCGGTGGTTTCTGATAAGAAGATTGATGAAGACGAGAGATTAATACTGATGGCATTTATCAAGCAATTCGTTGAACTTAGCAATAGTGAGGTAAAAGCATCAATTGAGAGAGCAACGGCCGATATAAATATTTCCGGAATATGCGCAGTTGACCCTGAGATTATTTTTGAAAGCAAAACATTCTGTGTCACAGGGATTCTCAGCAGAGGGACCAGAACTGAACTTCAGACTGCCATTAAAGAGAAAGGTGGCATCGCTGTAAATTCTATTTCAAAGAAAACAGATTATCTGATTATTGGCGATACCAGCAATGCTTGCTGGAGCTATGCCTGCTATGGTAGAAAAGTAGAAAAAGCATTGGACTTGAGAAAGTCAGGACATACCATTGTTTTGGTTCACGAATTTGATGTGTTTGACGCCATTTAAACTTAGGTGTATATGACTTTTTTTATCATCCTGGTAATTTTATTTTTTATCATTGCCATAAGCAAGAACCAAAAGAAAACACCTAAAAAGAAAGTGACTTTTAAGAATACAAGTTCTAATCCTATAAAAGTACAGCCTCAAAAAAAGTATAGCGAAAAAGGAAGCGAAGTTACCCCAACCCAACCTAAAAACCAGACAAATTCTGTAGAATCTAAAATGAAAGATGATTCAATTATTGATGTATCTGATTTGATGAGCACTTTGATAAGTAATATAAAGATTACATCCGAGTATCCATCTTCGTCTTCGTCATCATCTTATTCTTCTGTTCCTTATTGGCCTCATCAGTATGTTTACTCTTATGATGAAATTAACTACGCAACACAAGAGCAGCGAAACTTTTATGACAAGTTTAGAACGGAATTTTTAAGGGGGAATGTTTTGTCTCTGAATGGAAATACAAACTATGCTTTTATTCTACTTTTTGATTTATTAAATGATTTTGAGGTTCATAAGGATTATAAAAAAATCGAACATCAATTGGATATGTTAGGAAATACTTTCCCGCGAACAAAATCATATGGTGTGTCATTTCTGCTACAGAAGCTTGAAGGATATAATATGGATGACGAAGCAGAACATTTCAGAGAAAAAAATCAGCAATATGATTATGATTACTGGAAACTTGGCAAAAAATATAAGAAAAAGCTTAATCTTTCAACTGAACAAGAAGAAATCCTAAACAGAATTTGGCTTCAAACCAATGTTTTTAATAGTGCTGAATTCTGTAAAACTGAAATCCTGAAACAGTTTTTGAGAGCTGTGGAATTTCTTCAGAGCAATTATGTTTCCAGTGATAATTCATTCGTTAACCTGATGGATGAATTGTCTGATTTGATTGTGAGAAAATATTACAGGTACAGAAAAGGCAGTCAGAATTATAAATATACTTTTGATTCGGTAAAAGGTGAAATTTATGGACACATTCTTAAATTAAGCGAAAACAATGTCAGAGAGGTCTACTCAAATAAGAGGAAACTGACAGCAGAGTTTAATTATAATTCACCTGAAATTTTTACACCGTACTATGAAAAAGTGATTTCAAAATTAGATGTATTCTTCATTGATGACCGGAAGAATATTCTTACTCCTGATACTGAAACCGAAAAGTTGTTGAACGAAAGCAATACCACCCGCTGGAAATCTAAATTTGAAACAATAACGCAAACTTATACGGATATAACCGACTTTGAAAATCAAATTATCAGACTAGCCGATGAAAACATAAAAAATCCTTCGGTAGAAAATATTTTTTATGAAGCTTCCAGGTTTATGGCGAAGCTGGACAAGCCAAGTTCTCTTAAGCTTTTTGTTTATTACATAGATTCCGATTTGAAATCATCAAAGTTTAATAACAAGCAGATGAATAAGACCATTCAGAAAAGTCTTTTTAAAACTGGTGAACAATTGAGAGATTTTGAAGAAATTCTGAATGATTTTATTAAAGACAGGCAACTGGAAAATGCCTTGAAGAGAGTTGCTTCTGTATATGAGCCGAAACGAAAAAAAATTGTTATTGACAGAAATTCAATACAAGAAGTTCAGAAACAGCATTCCGGAACGGTCAATCTTCTGAATGAATATCTTCAGGACGAATTGGAGGATGAAGTAAAAACATCGGATTCAGTAGAAGAAAATGAAACCGAAGAAGTTCAGATTCATATAACCACCGATAATAATACAGAACCCGCCATATCAAGATTTAATTCAGATTTACGCCTTTCAGAACTTCAGAAAGAGGTATTGGAAATTTTTGAAAAAAACAGCTTCAGCATTCCACGGAATGAATTGGAAGAAGCGTTGAAAAGTAAAAACCAAATGATGAACTCTGTGATTGATTCAATTAATGAATCCTGTTATGAAGCGCTGGATGATGTATTGATTGAAGAAGACGACGACTATTTTACCATATCACCAGATTATTACAAAAAACTATTAAACAATGATTGATAATATTAAACCGAAAGAAGCTACCTCTATTATTAACTCTCTTGTAGGAGGAGTTGTTCCGAAAATTGGAGTGCAGCATATAACAGTAGGAAGAACAGAGGAAATAGAAGCCTTTATTACTGCACTGAATGACGTGAAGAACGGACACAGCATTGCAAAATTCTGGATTGGAGACTTCGGGAGCGGTAAGTCATTTATGCTTCATCTGCTTAATACTGTAGCCCTAAAACAAAAATTTGTGGTTGCAAATGCAGATTTTACTCCGGATAACCGCCTTTATGCCAATGATGGCAAAAGTGTTTTATTATATTCGGCAATTATGGACAATATTGCCATCCAGACCAAGCCGGAAGGAGGTGCTTTGCAGACTTTATTAGAAAAATGGATAGAGCAGGTTATTTCAAAAACGGCGCAGGAAAACAATATTTCATTGGTTGATATCCGTAATGAAGAATATCTTGGACTCATTCAAAACACCATAATGAAAACCATCAACGAAATCACCGAAGTAGGTGGTTTTGACTTTGGTTCAGTCATCGTGAAATATTACGAAGGCTATATCAAAAATGATGAACTTTTAAGAAGGAATGCATTAAAGTGGCTGAAGGGAGAATATAAAACAAAGACCGAAGCAAGACAGGATTTGGGTGTTCGGGAGATTATCAATGACCAGAATTTTTATGATATGCTCAAAAATTTCTGCAAGCTGTTTGTAAGTATGGGATATAGCGGATTTATGATAAATCTTGACGAAGCTATCAACCTTTACAAAATTTCCACCTCCGTAATGCGTGAGAAAAACTATGAGAAAATTCTTACGATTTACAATGACTGTTTTCAGGGAAAGGTATCTAATCTATTCATCAATTTTGCAGGTACAAGAGAATTTCTTGAAAACGAAAGAAGAGGTTTGTTTAGTTACCAGGCATTAAAATCCAGATTGCAGACCAACAAATTTGAAACGTTGGAAATGCGTGACTTTGCACAGCCTGTCATCAAACTTACGCCTTTGGACCATAACGAAATATTTGTTCTTTTGAAAAAATTGAAATTAATCTTTGATTTCAATTATAAAACTGAAATCAATATTTCTGATGAAGAGATTTCTGCTTTTATGGAAGAAATGTTTAACAAGCCAGGTGCATCAGAATTTCTGACACCCAGAGAAGTTATTCGTGATTTCTTGAATATTCTGAATATCATTCGTCAAAATCCGGATGTTGACAAAAAGCAGTTGTTTGGAGATATTGAAATTGAAGACGAGCGGCCAAATGACCTGAATATCCTGGATAGTATTGAAGAACTATGACGGCGTTCAATCTGCTTTCTGAACCCATCAGGAAATATATCAGAGACAAAGGCTGGGAAAGTTTGCGACCGATTCAGGAAGCAGCCATCCAAAGAATATTATCAACTGAGAATAATTATGTATTAATTTCCAGAACAGCTTCCGGAAAAACGGAAGCTGCTTTTCTACCTATTTTATCAAGAACAGATTTTAGAGAAGAGGGTGTGAAAGTGCTTTATATTTCTCCATTGATTGCTTTGATTAATGACCAGTTCCGTCGTGTTGAAGAATTGTGTGAATATTTGGACATCAGTGTAACCAAATGGCACGGTGAGGCGAGCAAAAGTCAGAAAGATAAACTGCTGAGAAATCCGAACGGAATCGTCCTGATTACACCGGAATCTTTGGAAGCAATGTTTGTGAATAAACCCTATAACGTAAAACATTTGTTTGCTTCATTAGAATATGTAGTAATTGATGAGATTCATTCTTTTTTAGGTTCCGACAGAGGTGTTCAATTGCAATCTATTTTATCAAGGTTGCAAAAAATAAATAAAACCAGATTCAAAACGATAGCACTTTCTGCAACCGTCAGTGATTCTAATCAATATTTAGAACTGAAAAGTTTTCTGGGAGACGTCGAGAACACAAAAATCATACGGGATACAAACCCAAAACCTATTAATGCAGTATTCAGATATTTTGAAGGCAGCGGTGCAGAACTGCCTCTTGAATTATTAAAAGATTTATATATCCAAACAAGAAATAGCAAATCATTGATTTTCCCAAATGCCAGGGGAAGAGTTGAGGAAGTTGCCGTGAAATTGAGAAAGATTTCTGATAAAGTCGGAGGACATCAGAATTACTTTTCCCATCATTCTTCCGTAGATAAGGAAGTCCGGGAATATGTAGAATTCTTTGCAAAGAATAACACGTATGAAAATTTCAGTATCGCCTGTACTTCAACATTGGAATTAGGAATTGATATTGGCAGTGTGGACCAGGTTGTTCAGATTGATGCCACACACAGTATTGCTTCCCTAATCCAGAGAGTTGGAAGAAGCGGCAGAAGAGATGACAAAGCAAGTAATTTGTTTTTGTATGCTACCAATCGTTGGACATTATTACAATCAGTTGCCTGTTGGCTTTTATATGATGAGAAGTACATTGAACAGGTTTCTTTGAATGAAAAGCCTTATGATATTTTACTTCACCAGATACTTTCCATCGTAAAAGGCAGTTCTGGAATGTCGAAAGAAAATTTGCTTAGTGAATTACATCATAACTCTGCTTTCAAAAATATACCAAAAAATGAAACAGAAGAAATCATCGCGTTTTTGGTTGAAAAAGATCTTCTTGAATTAATAGGTTCAGAATTGATTTTAGGAATTGAAGGAGAGAAAATTGTTAACAACAGAGAGTTTTACAGTGTTTTTCAAACCGAAAATTTATTCAAAGTATCTCATAAAGGAAATAAGGTGGGAGAAATTCCACTAACTCTACAGATTAGAGAAGATGAAAATATTTACCTATCTGCAAGAATCTGGAAAATCATAGCAATTGATTTAAAATCAAAGAAAATTGAAGTAGCTCCTGCAAAAGACGGTAAGAAACCAGTCTTTGAGGGCAGCGGTGCCAATATTGCAGATAAAATCAGAGAAAAAATGCTGGAAGTACTGGTTTCTAAAAAAGAATATGATTTTCTTGATGAACCAAGTCAGGACATTATATCGGAAATGCAGAAAGAATTTTCAGTCTTTGATTTTTCAGATATTGTCAAAGAACGACCATTACTTTCAACCAATAAAAATCTTATATTTTACTCTTTTACAGGCTCAAAAATAAACAGAACCCTTAAACTTATTTTTGATACTCTAGGAATTCAGAATATTTACTCCGACTTGGATTCTTCTTTTGAAATAAAAACTTCCCAGGAAGAGTTTATCTTAAAAATAAAAAGTATAAAATCATCCAATATTAATTTCGATTTCATTTTAGAAAATCTTCTGGAGAATACTCCTGAAATTCTGGATTTCTCAAAATATGGTAAGTTCTTGCCATTAAAATTTCAAATTGAAACATTAAAGAATTCTTACTACAATTTTTGTAAATGTAAAGAGTTTATAAAGCATTTAGAATTAATAACTGATTGATAATTAAATTAAAAAACTAAAAACTATGAGTTTTAAATTATTGGCTATAAGACCGACTACTGGTTGTGATGGTAAGTTTTTAAAAAACCTTAAAGTAAATCATCTCTATACTTTTTATAATGAATTTCAATTTAAAGAGAACGAGAAGGGAGAAGTCATTGAAATTTATAGTGAATCAATAGTTCCAATTAATCTTTTTGGAGAAAACATAAGTGTTTCAGCAATAGTCGGAAAAAATGGTAGTGGGAAAAGTGCTTTAATAGAGCTGTTTGTTGCAAGTATTAATCAATTTAGTTATTATTTAGATAATGTAGATATAGATGGCAGAAAACAAATTGTTACGGATGCGGAATTAGAATCTATTGAATTTATTACAAAAAGTAGGGGTATTAATTCAGAAATATTTTTTTTGAATGATAATCAATATTATGAATTAAGTATTTTTAATAATAAATTTAAATCACTTAGAAATATTTCAAAAAAAATTGGAATTGAGAAAGATAAATTAAAATCTTTTTTTTATACATTAATAATCAATTATTCTATATACAGTTTTAATCCTCATATTTTAGGAAATTCTATTAGTTTTAAAAAATCAAACAATAATTGGATTGATGGTCTCTTTCACAAAAATGATTCTTATCAAATTCCTATAGTAATAAATCCAAAAAGAGAAAGCGCAAGTAGTAAGTTTGGAGGTGTAATAGATATAAATAATGAGCATGATTTATTACAACAGCGATTATTATTTAATATTTTAAAATATTATAATAATAATTATGATGCACATTTAAAGATTACAGAAAATAGAAAAGCAGTAAAAATCTTAATAGAAAATAAACCCTTTCATAATTTAACTGTTTATCTTTCAGCAAATAATTTTGATATAAAGCAAGAATCAAAAATTATCAGTCAAAATAACATTAAATTGTTTTGGAGGGAAAGTGTACATAATCCATTGAGTAATGGTATACAAATAAAAGATTATGTAGTAGATGAAAAACCTAAAACCTATTGGGATTACGATCAAGTATTGTTAAAAACACTGTTAAAATTTAGAATCACAAAAAAAAGAAATCCTTATATTGAAAAGTGCTACGAATATATCGTTTATAAAATATTCTCTATTTGTGAAAAGTATCCTGATTACAAAGTATTTTTAAAGGATGGGAAACATATAAAGTCAAGAGTAAGAGTAGATATTGACAAATTTTTACTCTTTATCAGTGATGTAAAAAATAGAAGTCATATTACAAATAAGTTATTACAGGTAATAAATTTTATAAAGTTATATGATGTTATTTGGCATCAATATGCTGACAAAAAAGGATTCGATATTTTAATACTATCTAAAGATCTAAATAATTATGTGAGAAAAGATAGACCTCTTATTGAATTATTACCTCCACCAATATTTTACATAAAAATTGAAGTTGATGAATTTATTGAAAATGTCCCTCAAAATAATACAATTTCAATTGATAAATTAAGTTCTGGGGAACAACAGTTAATTCACACTACTAGTACTGTGTTATATCATTTGAATAATATTAAATCTGTGAGAAATACCAGATTAATAAAAAAATATGATTGTGCAAATTTAATATTTGATGAAATTGAGTTATACTTTCATCCAGAGTATCAAAGACTATTATTGAAAAATATTATTCAAGGACTAATAAATAACCAACTTGATACTTTAAAAATTAATATTCTGTTTGTTACACATTCTCCATTTATTCTCTCTGATATTCCCAGTCAAAATCTATTAAGACTTGAGGATGGTAAAACGATGTTGAATGAAGTTTCAGAAAATACTTTTGGAGCAAACGTCCACGATTTATTAGCAAATGAGTTCTTTTTAAAAAATGGTTTTATGGGAGAATTTGCTAAAACAGAAATTAACAAAGTGATTGATTTTTTAAATATTCAAAAACTTCAGTTTCGTGTAAATGAATTACAACTATTAATTAAGAAATCAAACAGTAAAGCAGATAAAAATCAATATTTAAATGAATTAGCAAGCAAAAAAGTAAAATTAAATAACCTAGAAATTTTTGATTCTAAGTTTAACAAAGAATATTGTAAAAAAATTATAGAATTAATTGGTGAGCCTATGTTATCATCTAGCTTAATGGAGTTATTTACTGAGGCTTACCCTTCAGAAAAGAATGAATACATTGATTCTCAAATTGCCAGACTTGAAAAATTAAGACAACAATGATTGCGATTCATAAAACTAAAGTTAATGATGTTCAGAAAATATTTAAAATTGAAATTGAACAGCAAAGATTAGCCGCCATTTCTAAACTTATTGCTTTAGATACTACAACTACCAGTAGGAAGGATAAAGATTATTTAAAAAGTATAATTAACCTTTTTACAAATAACAGTGACTTTCTATTATGGGATTCAAAAAAATTACATAATGAAAAAGATTTAGTAGGAAATGTACCATTGGTTCCCAAAACTGTAAAAGGTGTTCGGAAGATGGTTAAAAGTAAGATTAAAGATAAAATATTAATTGCTCTTGATTACAAACGTCTAAGAAATACTTTTTATCCGAAATATTTTAAAGAAATAGGTATAAAAGCTTGTGTTTACTGTAATTCTCAATTAACTATTTCAGCAATTAAAAATTCTAAAAAAGAATATTCAGCTAAATTTGATGTAGATCATTATCATTCAAAGGATGATTATCCTTTTTTAAGTATTTCGTTATTTAATTTATATCCAGCTTGTGCTTCTTGTAACAGACTAAAAAGCACCAATCCTATTGAACTAGAGTTATATTCTGATGACGCCTTTAAAACGAAAAACTCTAGTTATAAATTTAAATTAAACTCCAATGCTAAAGCAAAATATTTGACTACAAAAGATTCAAATGAGATAGAATTTAGTTTTGTAGAACCTTCATATGTATCTGGCGTGAAGAAATTTAATGAAGTGTTTCATATCGAAGGTGTTTATCAAACACAAGTTGATTTAATTGAAGAATTAATTATTAAGAGTCAAATATATAATAGCTCATATTTAAAAACCTTAGAAGATAATTTTAAAAAATTAAACTTATATCCCGAATTATTCAAACGGACACTAGTTGGGAATTATACTGAGGATAAAGACATACATAAAAGACCAATGAGTAAGTTAGTAATGGATATCGCTAAGGAATTAGAATTAATAAAATGATCTAGCAATATTATTTCATTAATCAAATTTTAATATTTTAAAAGTATTTTGTGTTTTTAGGGGAAATTACAACAGGTAAAAAGTCTTTTTTTTACCCTTCGATTAAATAATTAGAGATTTTTTTTCGGTGTTGAAAAAACTATAGAAAATGAACATCATCAATGTGATTTGGGAAAAATTTCTGTACTAAATTCTTTCGGATAATTAGATGATTTTATTGGAAGTAAAATATTAAATCTAATTAAGAATTAGAAATTGCTGCACATTATTCCAAATAATAAGTTAAAAGTAATGACACAAAATAAAAACAGAAGCCAAAGATAATTCGCTCCCCAATCCAACAGCTAAATTCTGTCAAGGTCAAGCCCTGCGGATTTTCAGAAAAACTTTTTACGCATAAAATCTACGCAAAAACTTTTTCCAAAAAACCTTGACAGAATGCCACGCTCATTTTCAAGTGGCTTTCTTTTTTTCTTTTTTTTCGGTTTTTTCTTCGTTTTCTTTTAGAAATATTTCAGCTGAGAAATTTCAGGTGCAAAAAGAAGGATTAAATTCTTGGTTTAAACTCTAAAAAACCTGTTCAAATTTTGGTCTTTTTACTTGCAGATTTGAGCAGAAATTTATAGTTTTACTACGTAAATTTTAAATTAGGATTTTAACACTTTTTTCAGGTGACCTATTTAGCTCCCTCAGAAAAATACTACAGCGAAATGCTTACCAATAAAGCGATGACGAAGGGTTACAAAATCCCTCACTCTCCGCCAGTTGAGATACTAAAAACAAAAAGCCTTTAAATCATTGTATTTATAGGCTTTTTTAGTTATTTGATAATGTCAAATATTATAAATCGAAAGTGAGAAATTCGGTAAGCCCTTTATAACATCCATTTCCTACTCACCGAATATCATGTAAAGAGCCTGTTTATCAGCTAAACATGTTGTAGGTTTTAAGATTAGCAAATACATTTATTAATATTATAGGTTAAAGATCATAAAAACTTTGCCTTGCTTGTTATATGGTACACCTAGAAGCCTTAATTAAATGAGACTTTTTAAGTGAGTTTTCAATTACTTTTTTGTCATAGAATGATGTATTAAGTATTGGTTGTATTCTATAACAATAAAAAGTGAATATGCTTTAACTATAGAGTAATTTTTATAGTTGACTAATTATTTATTTTCAACCAAGATAGAGGTCAATAGTAAGAATTAGAGAGGATAAAAATTTTTTAAAAAGTAAAATATAATACGTCACGTTTTGACGCATTAGCATTTTATCTTTGTTCTAAGAAAAAAACGACAATTCTAGACCATGAAAAAAGACTTCTTTTTGGCACGTTATGCATTAATTATTAAAAGACTTGAGCGTTCTCCAGCAACCTTTGAGGAGATAGAGCAATTTTTGCTAGACTCTAGAGAATTTCAAGATGCCAAAATTTATCAATATTCCATAAGAACCTTGCAGAGAGATTTGAAAGACATTAATTCCTTATTTAATCTTGTTATTCAGAATAAAAAAAAGGGAGATAATCGGTATTTTATTGCGAGCAGACCCGTAATGGAAGTAGATGAATATAATCAAAGACTTTTAGAATCTTATCAGATTATCAATGCCATTAATACCTATCCTGATTTTGCAGATTTTGTTTTTTTAGAACCTAGAAAACCTAGAGGTATAGATTCTTTTTATGATTTACTTTTTGCTATCAGAAATAAGAAAGTAGTAGAATTTGAGCATTTCAGTTTTCTTAATCAGAAAATTACCAAAAGAAAAGTACATCCTTTAGCTCTAAAAGAATCTAAAGACAGGTGGTATCTCATCGCAGTAGATACCAAAGACCAAAAGACCAAATCCTTTGGTTTAGACAGAATAAAATATCTAGACGTTTATAAAGCTAGCTATAGAGAACATTATAAAATTGATGTTAAAGAACATTTTAAAAACTCTTTTGGCGTGATGAATTTAGAAGAACAAAATCCTCTAAAAATCGTCTTAGAATGCACCAAACAGCAGGCTGAATACATCAAGAGTTTTCCGCTTCATTCTACCCAAGAATTAACTTTTGAAAATAGCGAAAAGGTAATTTTCGAAATGTGCCTGCATCCTACCTATGATTTTATGCAAGAAATTCTTTCTTACGGAAAAGAAGTAAAAGTTCTAGAACCACAATGTCTTATAGATGATATTAAAATTCATCTTCAAGAAAGCATGAAAAATTATTTCTCATAAAAACATTTTTTTTGTTTTTCATATCCGCCCCGAAAAGGCGGATTTTTTCATTTCTTTTTTTAATACGACGAGTTTTGGCGCAGTGAAGAAATAGCTTTGTCCCAATCAACGAAATATTAAAAAAATGGATAAAATTACCCAACAAAGAATCGCAAAGCTTCATCCCAAAGTAAGAGCTGAAGTTACCGAAATAATTAAACAATGTGATGAAGCATTGCAAGGAAGAGCCAAAATAAGAATTATCCAAGGCTTGAGAACCTTTGAAGAGCAAGAATTGCTCTACGCCAAAGGCAGACTTACCAAAGAACCAAAAGTAACCAATGCCAAAGCAGGACAAAGCATCCATAATTACGGATTAGCAGTAGATATTTGCCTGATTATAGATGGAAAAGAAGCCAGTTTTGACACCAAAAAAGATTGGGACGGAGACCAAATTGCAGATTGGTATGAATGTATAAAAGTCTTTGCCAAAAACGGTTGGGATTGGGGCGGAAATTGGTTGAAATTTAAAGATTTGCCTCATTTTGAACGCCGATTTTTACCAAAAGAAAAAACTTTAGTAAAAACCTCTTGGCAATATCTTTTTAAAATGAAACGTGACAAAGGCGATTACGTTATTTTCTAAAACTAATTTTTAATACGACGAGTTTTGGCGTTACCAGCATCTATATTTGCCTCAACACCAAATCACAAAACAATGAGCAAAAAAATTACCATCCTTTCTCTAGACGGAGGAGGAATAAGGGGAATTATCCCTTGTATTATTCTCAAATATATAGAAGAACAGCTTCAGCAAAAAGACAATCCCAATTTGAAATTAGGAGATTATTTCGACCTCATTGCTGGGAGCAGTACCGGCGGAATTTTGGCCGCTATTTTACTCTATCCTGATGGAAATAAAAAAGCAAAATTTTCTATCCAAAAAGCATTTGAATTGTATTCTGAAAAAGGAGAAGATATTTTCAGTGTAGGATTTTGGGAAAGATTGGTGAATCCTTTTGGATTGTTTAGCGAAAAAATTTCTGAAGAAGAATTAGAAAAACATCTTTTAGATTTTTTTGGTAATCTAGAACTGAAGGATCTAGCAAAGCCATCACTAATCACCGCTTATGATATTGAGAATAGAAAAGCTAAACTGTTTAATTCTTGGGATGCACAATTGCCTACCAACAATTTTTTGGTAAGAGATATTTGTAGAGCCACTTCGGCGGCACCTACTTATTTTTCTCCTGCCAAAATAAAATCGGTTTACGGACAATACTTTAGTTTGATAGACGGAGGTTTATTTGCCAATAATCCTGCACTTTGTGCCTATGCCGAAGCCAGAAAAATTCCTTTTGCAGAAGTATTAAAGTCACATCTTAAACCGAATAGACCTTCTGTAAATGATATGATGATCGTTTCTGTAGGAACTGGCTCTGAAACCAAACCATATCAATACAAAAATCTGGAAAATGCAGGAAAAATAAAGTGGATAAGCCCGGTAATTGATATTTTGATGTCTTCTAATGCAGAGACGGTAGATTATCAACTTTCGCAGATGTTTCAAACTTTGGGAAACCGTAATCAAAAAAACTATTATAGATTAAATCCTTCGCTTAAAAATGCTTCACCAGAAATGGATAATGTGAAGCAAGATAATCTAGATGCCTTGATACAAGCCGGACTTTCTTATGTGAATGAAAACAAAGAAACACTGAATCAAATTGTTCAGAAATTAATTAAAAATAAAATGTAATGCGACAAGTTTTGGCGCATCTGCGGTATATCTTTGTTTCAGAGAAAAACACAAAACAAAAAACACAAATGATGATTTTTTTTCAAAATAATTTTTAATGCGACGAGTTTTGGCGTCACTACAAATTACCTTTGAAGCATCAAAATAAAACACCAAATACAAATTACAATGAAAAAAAAATTTCTAAAAATCTTATTTGAACAAGCCGTCTTGTTCATTAGAGAAAAACTCTTTAGAAAGAAAGAGAAAAGCGCATAGTTAACTAAAATTTTTACGACTCCCCTTATTAAAATCGACACTTAAAAGTGACTCGAACAGCAAGAAGTATGCACCAAAATCACAAAAATTTTCGCGAAAAATTAAAAAAATGTTTAACCTAAAAAATTACAAAAAAATGAAAACATCTGAAGAAGTTCCTGATGTTTTTCAGGAAAAGGAAATCGCCATTGCCTCATTAACCGAAGAAGAAAAACAAGAACTCCATATAGAAGATGAGTTGCAAGATATGGAACTATTTTTTTCTAAGGAATTTGATGAAATGGAGCTGAGATTTCAAGATTATGAAATGAATTATTAACCTAAATTATTTGCTATGAAAACAAGCATTTTAGAAAAGTGGATAGAGAATTTTTTAATGAAATTTTTGTCCTTTTAGAAAATAGTATGAACACTTAAAAATAAAAAAATGAAATCAAAACAAGAACTAAAAAAAGTCTTCGAAAACGGAGACAAACCCAAACAAGAAGATTTTTGGGAGTGGCAAGACTCTTATTGGCACAAGGAGGAAGATATTATCCCAGCAAATAGAGTAGAACTATCGGGGAAAGCAGATTTAGTTAATGGAAAAGTTTCTACAGAACAATTGCCCAGCTATGTAGATGATATTTTAGAATATGAAATTTTAGAAAATTTTCCAACAGAGGGAGAGGATGGAAAATTATTTTTAGCTAAAAATTCTAACAAACTTTATAGATGGAGTGGTTCGCAATATATAGATATTACACCTTCTGAAGCGGATACATTAGACAGTGTAACATTAAGAGGAAGTGTTTCTTCTCTACCAATTTCTATAAAAGATTCTGGTAAAGCTTCTTTAAACTATGTTGCAGTTCCATCAGTTGGTGCAGATTCTAATATTTATTTTGGAGGAATGTCGGGAATAGCATCAGGAGGTGGTAATACAAGTTTTTCTGCCGAAGGATTAAAATTCTTATCTACAGGGGATTACAACTCATCTTTTGGGTGGGGGTCTTTACAGACATTAACAACAGGTAGAGCAAATGTAGCAATAGGAGCAGCAATGACAGGAAACGCAGGAGGTAATATTACCGGAAAACATAATGTGTGTGTAGGGACATCTGCCGGGAATAGTATAAAAGAAGATGCACAAAGAAACGTATTGGTTGGAAGTGGAACAGGCTCATATACGACATCAGGAAAAGACAATGTAATGATTGGATATTCATCAGGAGTTGGCATTTCTACAGGAAATAACAATGTCTTTATTGGCGCAAGGGCAGGAGGAACATCTACCAATTCTGCCTATAATTACAGCAATAAACTTTGTATTCATAGTATTCCTTCTACTACTTCTGCTAATTTTTGGGATAATGCTACTGCTGGACATGGGCATAATGAATATTCTACAGGTCTTATTACGGGTGATTTTGTTGAAAGATGGGTGAAATTTAATGGTAAATTCATTATTGGAGCAGGTTATATGCCTATTGCAGATGCTACTTACACTAAGAGCATTGTAGCAAAACCAGATGGAACTTTTGGTTGGGAAGATAAAAAAACCTTAGAAATTAATGCTTCTAAAGGAACATCTTTTCCTCTAGCACCAACTTCTGGAGATCTTTTCTTTAATACTTCAGATAATAAACATTATGGTTTTAACGGAACCATTTGGAATGCATTGTACTAATATTTAAACAATTATTTATGAAATCAAAACAAGAACTAAAAAAAGTCTTCGAAAACGGAGACAAACCCAAACAAGAAGATTTTTGGGAATGGCAAGACTCTTATTGGCATAAAGAGGAAAGTATTCCGAAGGAAAAAATTGAAGGATTAGAATTAAATTCTGTGGGTTTTAATATGCAGTGGTCTTCAACAGAAAAAAAATTATCACTATTAGATTCTTTAGGTAATAAAATTTCTGAAATTTCTTTACAATCATTAGATAATGAAGGTACAGATTTGAGATACAATGCTTCTACTTTATCTTTAGAATTATATAATGCTGATAATGAGTTGTTAAATAGTATTCCTATAACAGATTTTGTAAAGAATGTAGGGACACAGTTATCACTAAACTCAAATACATTACAATTGAAAGATTCTGTCGGAAATGTCTTATCCACTGTTAGTTTTGCAATTAACAATATCCAAAATCTTCAAACAGTATTGGATGGTAAATTAGATAGAGGGACATATACAGGAACTGCGCAAGACATATACGCTAGATTTGAAGGTAAAATAGTTGCTGATACTAATAATATACCAAGAGTAGGTAATGGCGCTAGTGGTAAAGTTTTAGATAATTCAATTATTTATCAATACAATGGTAAGTTAGGGGTCAGTACTAGTGGAGAACCTTCTGAAAAATTAGATGTCAATGGAAATTTAAAGGCAGATAATTTAAAAGCAAAATCTGCACAGTTTCTATTACAGACATCCATTGTTCCAACTCCAAATACTTTAGTGCCAAAAACTGATGGTAGTGGATTATTATGGTATAATAATTCAAGTATAGCTTTTGAACCTTTATTATTCCCATCAGTAGCATCCTATTTTGGAATTAATGGTTCCTCCGCTTCCAAAAGAAATATATTTTTTGGGGTGTTAAATCAACAAGATCAGTCTGGCAATGGTCAAGATAATACCTCTTTTGGTTATGAAGCATTAAAGATAGGTACAGGAACTTGGGAATGCACAGCAATAGGTAGTCAAGCGTTGAAAAATAATATTACCACATATAATACCGCTATAGGTCACAGAGCAATGGCTTCCAATACTACTGGTGGTGGTGTTGCTATTGGTGCATATGCTTTATCAAGTCAGGTAACAGGTTCAGGGAATACAGCAATAGGATTTCAGTCTATGGGAAATGCTAACAGCTCAAATAATTGTACTGCTATTGGTCATAAGGCTATTCTTAACGGGGGAACTAATAATATTGCTGTAGGGAACAATGCTTTAGCCTTTGCTAATGGTGGTTTTAACACCGCAATGGGTTATCCATGTATGATTAGTGCCACTGGTTCTTGGAATTGTTGTTATGGTAGTAGTTCTGGTAGTAATATATCTGGTCAAGAAAATGCTGGGTTTGGAGTCAATACTCTTAATGGTATAACTTCGGGAAATGGTAATATAGGTTTAGGGTCAGATGCACTGGCTTATACTGGAGGTGCTATAAGTCAAAGTATAGCTATCGGTTGGAGAGCTGGAAGCGGTTCCTACACAGGAAGTAGGAATATATTAATAGGTTACGAAGCGGGGAAGTCTAGTGGTCAGTCTGCATTATTCAATGATACATTAGTAATAGGTAATAATGCGGTACCAATAGGTGATGCTTTTATTTATGGAGATATGGCCAACGGCATTTTGAAATTTAATGCTAAAATCAAGCCTAATAGAACAAAATTACCAGAATTTACAAAAATACAAAGAAATGCTCTTATTAATAAAGAGGTTGGTGAAATGATCTGGCAAACAGATAATGGAAATTCTGGTATTAGAGTATTTGATGGTACAAACTGGTTGGCATTACAATCTACAATAGACTAAGAGTAAAAATTACCAAAAATGAAATTTTTCTTAAAATAAATTTTAATGCGACAAGTTTTGGCGTCACGGTAAATTACCTTTAAGATATCAAAACAAAACACCAAATACAAAATACAACGGAAAACACATTTCTAAAAATCTTATTTGAACAAGCCGTCATGTTCATTAGAGAAAAACTCTTTAGAAAGAAAGAGAAAAGCGCATAGTTAACTAAAATTTTTACGACTACCCTTATTAAAATCGACACTTAAAAGTGACTCGAACAGCAAGAAGTATGCACCAAAATCACAAAATTTTTCGCGAAAAATTAAAAAAATGTTTAACCTAAAAATAACAAAAATGAAATCAAAACAAGATCTAAAAAAGGTCTTCGAAAACGGAGACAAACCCAAACAAGAAGATTTTTGGGAATGGCAAGACTCTTATTGGCATAAAGAGGAAAGTATTCCGAAGGAAAAAATTGAAGGAATTCCTTCTAATTTGGCGACAGTAGATATTACGACCGAAACAGAAAATATAGAGGGAACCGTAAATACAAAGGAACAGGTAGATGAAAAAATAACTAGTGCTATTAATAATCTTAAAAATAATGTTCCAGCAACTTATGACACTTTAAAAGAAATAGCGGATTGGATAAGCAATGATGAAACTGCAGAAGCTGCTATATTACAAACTATACAAAACGAAGCCACAGTAAGAGCTAATGCTGATAATCTAAAATTGGATAAACCAACTATAACCAGTAATCCTGCATCTTATCCTTATGTAGTAGGAGAAAATGGAAATGGAGGTTCTGCAAGATTACCAGCAGGAGATTTAGGTAAGAATTTTTTTAATGCTGATTTGAGCAATACAACTACCAGAAACCATACGATGAATGCGGCGATTACTGTAAATACTTTAGGCAATCCTCACACTTTAGCAGGTTTACCTAATAAGAATACAGATGTAGCTAATTTTAGAAAAGTAAGAGTTCAGAATACGGGTGGATTAGATGCTGTGGTAGATAGTAAGAATTTATTAATAGATATTCCATCACAGTTATCTGATGCAGAGAAAACTACTTGGAAAACCCAAATGAATGGTGGGTGGACTACTGCTACTATGAGTATAGCTGCTATATTACCGATAGAAGTTTCCAATTATTTTAACGAAATTACATTCATAACATTAATAGGCAATAATTTAAACTTAAACCCTGCTACTTTTTCTGTCGAAATTTTAGATTCCAATAATAATGTAGTTGCTAATGTAGGAGCAAATTCAGATGTTAGCAATTCAGCGCAATTAGTATTTTGGTTTAACTTCCATAATTTTCCTATAGGTAGTTACAAAATAAGACTATTTAATGGCGTAGCCTATGTGACATCATCAATGACTTTTGAAGTTAGTGATAGGAGTACACTAAGAACTCCTATAGATACATCAACTTTAGTTTGGTATGACGCTTCTAATGTATCTTCTAATTTTAGGGTTGATTACCAAAAAGGCACAACAAGTGCAGGCATAACAATTACAGGTATTGTTAATGGTAGAGAGAACACTTACGCTGTGTTAAAAAGTAGTCCGATAATTAATACGGCTAACTTCTCTAATTTTCATATATTGATTGAAGGAGTAGGCACTTATGTAGTGTTCAATGAAAATATAGCCCCATACGCTAACATTGCTCAGATAGGTATAATAAAAAATGCTTCTTCCATAGCTAGTACATCTGACGTTGTTAACTATGGTATAATTTCTCAAGGAGGAGGTAATAGTTCAATGAGTACTATAGGTGTTGGGGGCTTTTCCGCTACTATAAACACTAAACCAGCTTCTTTTAAATTATATATCATTAAAACAGGGAACAAATTAACTTATATATTGACCCTAGGAACGCAGACATCAATTGTAACAGAAATAATAAGTTCTGATTTTACAATTTCAGCCCTAGTAAAGAATACTACTTTTACTAGTACAGCTAATGGTGTTAACGCTTTTAATATAACAAATATAACAGGGTACACCTATTAATTAACAGTATAAAAAACAATGAAAAAATTACAAATACCACAACAAATTCAAGAATTACTAGATTCTATTAATTCTACAAAATTAGATTTAGGAGAAATCAAAATTGATAAACATCCTTTATTATCGCAAAATTTGGATAGATATATTCAGATCAACAAAATAAGCATAGACCTTAATTTACCAAGAACATATATTTGGTACAGTCAGGTTCTTAAAGATTCAGAAGGTAATATCATTCCATCTAATTTACCTACTCCAGAATGGATGATTTCAGAAACTGAAACTTCATCTTTAAGAGATGAAAATTTTCAAAGAATAGAAGTTCCTGTAGCAGATTCAGAAACTGAAGAGCATTTATTGAACGAAGATGAAAGCCCAAAAATGTCACCACTTTTTGTGAATAGTCATCAATATCTTCTTTGGTTATTGAAAAACAATAAAGTAGGATTTTTACATTTATTATCTGCATATCTAAATGAGTTATTGCAGGATATAGACTTCAAGTCAAGCCTAGACCAACTTTCTTAATGGTTGACTTTTAATTAAGATTTAAAATTTAACTAATTAAAAATCAATAATTTAAAATTATTGAACAGCATGTCCTATGCTTAAAAACTAAAAAACAACACTCTTATTTGCGCAAATACAAAGAGTACATCTCAAAAAACAGATTATTAACAATTTAAAAAAATTACAATGAGTAACGATACATCAAAACAAACATTATTCAGATTTGTGAGTCTTAGAAACCCACAACTTACAGAAACAAAAGAAAAAAACCTAGGCTTTATATTTCGACCTGAAGGTATAGAAGGTCATTTTGATACTGCCATAGAATCAGCTACAGAAAGTAAAAAAATGGTTGTTCTACAAAAAGCAGCCACTAATTTTGAGGTTGATGCTAGGCTTCAATCTGAAAAAAAAATTGAAGAAAGTGATTTTGCTGATTTACTAAAAATTGGTAGAAAAATTTCTAAAAAACAAACATTATCTTCTGAAGAATTAGACAATCTAAGAAATTATTATCTAGGTTCATCTAATTTCGGAAAACAAGATTCAGCAGATATTACTGGAGAGTTAGAAGTTTTATGGAATCATCTTATTTATCAAACAGTAAGCCAAAAAGATTTTTATGTAAAAGAGGCAGTTATTCAGATTCTAAAGGCTATACATATTGGTTATGTACAAACCTTAGAACAAGATGATGAATTATTGGAAATTAACGGAGAAGACTTTGTAAAAAAAGCGTTAGCGGCTAAAGTGGTTCTTCCATCTTATCTTTTTGTTGATGGTCGTAACAAAGAAGACGACAGTCAATCTACTTCTGTTTCTAAAATTTTTACAGTAAATGAGAGCAATATTTCTGGTGCTTATATTTCATATGATCCTTTTGCTAATAAACTTTCTGATGCAGCCAACAGAAAATTGAGCAACTTGGCTAGAAAAACTCAAGAAACTAATATTGCTAAAACAGCAAAAGCAAAATTAGATAACCTTAAAACAGAACTAAAAAAGGTTTCGGAATTCTATAAAAAGGAATACAGAGAAGCTTATAAAATTGCCGAACAGCAAAATGATTTAGCTAACAAAGCTGCTCTTAAGAACTATAAACTTCAGCGCTTGCAAGTAGAATCTACTTTTGATGAGTCTATGAATGAGGCAGCTAGAATTTTGGCTGTTGAGAGTTTAGCATCTCCAGAATTAGTAGAACTTGACTTTACCTTTAGAAGTGAAGTAAATGTTCAAGATTTTCAGAGTAAATTATCTAAAGAAGGATTAAGAGCTTTGGTTCAACTTATTGGTATTGGTACTGAAGTTTCTAGTAATACAGCATCTTCACCTGAAAATATAGTTACATTAGATAATGGTTTTACCGCTATTCTTCAATTAGAAGATTACCCAACCTATGCAGATATTTACGAATTGATAGATAATAAAATTAGTAAATACAACGAGTTGGTTATTGCTAATACCTCTATTCCTACTGAAAATGTTGTAAGTCTTGGAGGTGCTGTATTATCTCAGAAAAAAACTGATTCTATAGCAGAAGGTTCTTTTGTTCTTACTCCTAAATTGCAAAATTTAGATATTAATGTAGGTAGTATCTACAGTTTTTATCATGATCCTTTGTATTATTATGATTTTGATTTGATTCTTGATACCTCTGAAACAGTAGATAGCATAGAAGTTAGTTTAAAGACAAACAATGGTTTAGAATATAGTGATTATCCTACAGATTATTATCAATCTGGTAATTTAACTACTATCAGCAATATTTTCCATAGCAGTTTAGATTATACTACTTTTAGTACCATTAATCAGTTTTCTGCAATTATTTATTTCAAAAGTGGCAAAACCGCTACCATGGATTTATCACAAAGTTTCGAAGCTTCAAAACCATATACAGGAATGCTTAACTTTAATGAGGAGAAAAAAGATCTTGGTGATTCTGATGTAGATAATTCAGGATTTAGATTTAGTGCAAAAACAGTAAGAATTAATCCTACTGATACTAATCATAATTTTTGGTATATTCAATTTAGCTTCGAAGATCCTTCAGTTCAAATAACTTCTATTGATTACTATGCAAAAGGAAATGCTGGTGAGATTAAAGACCAATATTTAATGAATTTAGGAAATAGTAAGTATAAGTTATTTAATAATCAAACATTCCTGTCTCCGGAATTAGTTTCTCCTTATGGTTTTCCTGTAGAAGGTAAAGCAATACTTTCTGATGGAAAAACTTATACTTTTAGTATTACGATGATAAGGAATACTTATGAGAATGTTGACATTGCAGCACCAGAAAAACAATATTTTGGAGATTCTAGTTTTATGCTTTTTACAGGTTCAGGAGACGGAGCTGGTGGAGGAACTGGCTCTGGAGGTGGTTCTGGTAACGGTTCTGGTAGTTCAACTACTACCACAACTTCAGATTCTTTTATACCAAAAGGTTTTGGGATTAAGAGATTAGGTATTGCAGATTATCTTAAGGTAGAACAATCGCTTCATGCGTATGTTCCTGGTGAAGTTTCTCATATTGAGAATATTATGGCTAGAGAATACAAAGAAAAATCTACCAGAAGACTAAGAAAACAAGAAAATACCAATACTACTTCTACTGATACAGAAAGAGAAAAATTGACAGATACTACTTCTGCTTCCAGATTTGAAATGCAATCTGAAATCTCTAGGATGTTACAAGAATCTACAGATTTTGGAGTAAATACAAATATGCATTTCGGTGGAGATAGTAAAATTTTTCAAATGAATTTAGGCGCAAACTTCGCACACCATCAGGCAAAAGAAGAAAGCCAGAGACAAGCCGTTACACAATCTCAGGATATTACAACAAGAGCTTTAGACAGAATTGTTACCAAAGTTCATGAAGAAAGAATAGAGAAGATTGTAGAAGAGTTTGAAGAAAACAACAAACACGGTTTTGACAATACCAAAGGAGATAAGCATGTGGTAGGTGTTTACAGATGGTTAGACAAGCGAATGAAAAACCAAATTTACAATTACGGTAAGCGTATGATGTTTGAGTTTATGATTCCTGAACCTGCTAAATTGCATACTTTGGCTATGGATAATCTGAAAAACACCAATACCAAAGTCATTCCTATTCCAATAGACCCTAGGACTTCTGTTGTAAATCCTATGCCAAATTATAAAGCTCTTGCAGATGAAACAACTTTAAATTATTGGATGAGTAAGTATAATGTGGAGATTGAGAAAAAACCTGAATCAGAAATTCTAGTTGGGAAATCATTAAAATTAATGAGCTCAAAACTTGCTAATGAAAGTACTCATGACAAATATTATTCACTTAATGATAAAATTATAATCCCAGAAGGTTATAGCTGTTCTAAAGCATATTCAAATGCAAGTATGATGTATCATTTAAATGGCAATGAATGGGCAAAAGTAATAAATACTGTGGGGTATATTGCAAAAGAAATAGCTTGTAAATATGATACAAATAACTCAGCAGGCGCTAATGTTTCATCAAATATAAATGTAGAACACGAATTTGATAAAAGTTTCTATAATGAAGTTCCCATATCTTCAATGGTTTATGATGGAGAATATGAGTCAACATCTAGTTTTACGTTAGTTTGTAAACTAACAAAAGAGTCTGAAAATCAATGGCAACAAAAAGCCTTCAATGCAATTATTCAGGCTTATGAAGATGCTTTAGCAGAATACAATTCTCAGTTAGAACAAGAAGAAGCCAAAGCCAAACAAATTAGTACAGAAAACCCTAATTACTATCGCCAGATTGAGCAAGAAATTCTTAAACATAACGCCATTGCTTTCCTTACAGATGATGGTGATACCAAAAAACTAGGGCAAGAACTTAATTTAGGTGCTACTTCTATGGCAAATTACAAAGTAAATAGAGACAATCTAGATCAGTATGCCGCATTGGTAAAATTTATGGAACAAGCTTTTGAGTGGGATATTATGTCTTATAATTTCTATCCATATTATTGGGCTGGTAGAGCAGATTGGGAAACCATGCACCTTTCAGATAGTGTAGATCCGCTTTTCAGAAGTTTCTTACAATCTGGTATGGCAAGAGTAATTGTAACCGTAAAACCAGGTTTCGAAGATGCTGTTAATTTCTACTTTACCACAGGTAAAATCTGGAGTGGTGGAGAGGTGCCAGTAATTGGTGATCCTATGTATTTATCCATTGTAGATGAGTTGCGCGAAACTCCAGGCACAGCAGAAGGTAATTTCTGGATTACACAGATCCCTACCTCTCTTAATATGTTGCAAGAAAAAAGCATTGGTCTTGTGGTAGATACCGCATTGCCATTACACGAAGAAGATCCTTCAAAATGTGAAAACCCTGAAATGCTAGTAAAAAAAGAAGATTTAGATTTCTTGATGAATAATGATCAAGTAGGGCAAACTTCTAATAAAATCATTCAGTTTTCTTGGGAAAATATGGATTCTTATCCTATAGGAGATTTAGATTTTCCTCGAACTTATTCTTGTTTAGACCAAGAGATTATTATTGACAGAGATGTAGCTTGGCTTAATACGGATAAAGCATCTGTAAGCTATCAAGTTCTTGCTGATCAACTGTCTTTAATAGATGGCGTTTATGCAGAGGTAATGGAAGAAAAATACCAAGGTATTACTCTAAAAGTAGATACTGCTAAGATTAAGTCTTTTGAATTGGTAAAACCAGGCGGTTCAGCATCTTTTGACACTCTTAAGTTGGTGACTAATGCTGTAGATTATATTACTTTCCCTAATCAAGATGTGGATTACAACATCCAAAGAATCTCGGATAAAAACGGAGTAAATCTTACAGGTGCAGAAGTAGGCAAAAAGCTTAACCTTGACAGATTTTTAGTTTAAAATTTTTTCGTTAAATTTTATAAACAATGGGCAAACTAAAGCTCGAGACTATTTGGCAGCACCACAAAGTGCTGCCTTATATTCTCAATGAATTAAAACAAAAGATAGAAAACATTACCCCCGTAGAAAAAATCTATCTTTTTGGGAGCCGTGCCAAAACACCACTAGAAGATTGGCACAGATTAGAAGGCAAAGATTGGGATATTATAGTACAAGCAGGTTGTAAACTCACCAATACCCAAATCTGGACTACAGACAAAAACTACCATATAGATTTGTACGTAGTAAGCAAGGAACAAGCAAAAAAACTCTTACAAGACACAGGTAAAACCTTAGAGCTTTTCCCTTGTAATGAGTTAGAAGAACTTATTAAAACATAACAAGATGAGTTTAGAATTATTAAACAACCCTCTTGCAGGAAATTTTAAGGATTGGGACCAACCTTGGGAAAACGGAAACTTTCAAGCAAAATTTCCAGAGTTTCCGAAATCGCAGGAAAGTATAAATTTCCCTAGCTCTCCTGTAAAATACAATTTCAAACAATTAACGACCAAAGAGATTGCAGAAAGAGATTTTGGAAATAAACCAGTTGTCTCAAGCAAAAATTTTAAAGTTTTTACAGATGACCCAAAAACAATAAATGAAATAAAAGGCACTAAAGAAATCAAAGAAGTTAATCTTTATAATTATAGATATACAAAAACGATTGATGATATTAAGGTAGTTTTATTTGCGTGCAAAAATGGAGTTGCTCTTTTGCAGAGATATTTAGAAGTGCAACCGCAACCCGATGAACTTGTTCTTTTTTTAGAAACAAAAGGAGACTTGGATTTCAATACCGTAATGCATATAAAAGCAGGTACAGATCTTACTCATAGAAAAGATTTGCCCTTCAAAGAAATCATTAATTTTTCTAATCTGCATAAAGTAGAAATTTCTGGTGCTAAGATTAAAAACCTTATAGAAAAAGAAATTTACAAAGACAAACATTCTTTTATGAGATGGTTTTTTACTATTACCAATGCTTTAGCAGGTAATCTTTTCTCCTTCTTTACCAAAGATATTGTAAAAGAAGGAGCAGAAGGTTTTAAAACCATTGCCAATAAAATACAGGAATTTAGGATTGATGAAAACAGATGGAACCCCGAACCAAAAGAGGGAAAATATGACCCCATTTTTATCCCTGATGAATATGCCAAAAGGATGGAAAAGGCATATCTGCACCAAGAATATGATAACCCCAACCAAAACGTAAAAGCCCAAAGAAATATTATAACCCAAATTTCTAAAAACTTTTTTGATGAACTGTCTCAGGCCAAATCTTTTGCATTAGATACGCTAAAAGACGCAAAACAATATTTGCCAACGGTGCTCTACAACAAATTGCAAAGTATAGTAAACTATGTTTTTAAGCAAATAAACAGCATAGAAAAAGCCATTTCTGATCCTTTTGCAGCATTGGGCCGACTTATCTATAAGCAACAGAAAATGATTAATGCTTTTCTCTGTGGTGTTTATAATAGCATTATAGACATAATTGCAGGGATATTTTCTTTGATTGCCCTTATTTTTGAGGCGGTTTATACCATAAAAGATGTACAAGACCAAATTTTTATCTACGCAGAAATGTTGGTAGAATTGTTTGAGAATATGGCAGAAGGAATTCTTAATTTTAATTTTGCAGAATTTTTCTTTAATTGGATTTCTTTTGAGATTAAAACTCTTTTTAATCTTATTAATTTTCTAGAGAAATTGGGCAAAACCTCTCTAGAAAAGTACGCCTATTATTATGGCTATATTGTAGGGATTGTGATAGACATTATAGTAGAAACCCTGCTTACAGGTGGTGTAGCTGCTGTAGAAAAACTCTTGCAAAGCGTAGAAGCTTTCTTACGAAACCCATTGCAAAAGATAGCAAAAGCAATAGAAAAATCTGCTATCTTTGTAGAAAACGTTTTACAAAAGATCATCAATTTTTTAGATTTTTTGGCTAAAAAACTAAAAAAAGGAGCAGGAGATCTTTTTAATGAGCTAAAAAAAATAATCAATGAGATCTTTGGTTTTGGAGAAGAAGTTGGCGACCACGCTCTTACACCTTCAGAGAAGAGGTATAAGGATAAGCTGAAAGCAAAGCAGGAAAGAATTGAGAGGAGAAAGAAAGGAAAAAAATATCGCGTTGCAGAAGGAGCTGGCTCTACAAAATATATCACTAAAGAAAAGTTTTTGGATAAAACAGCAACTCTGGGAGAAGTAAGCAGACTAGAAGCTGAAATTATTAATGAAACTTATGAATTTGGTGTATTTGTAGACGAAACAGGAAAACCCATTAGTCATAAATTTACAGATAACAATACTAAAGGTGTAGATATACCAACAATGGTAGATCTTTCAACAAGAAAATACCGAAGGATTTTTACCCATAATCATCCCGAAAGCAGCCCTTTAAGCGCATTTGATATTATGACTTTTGTAAAAGGTGATATGGACGAGTTAAGAGCCGTTTGTAAAAATGGAGATGTGTATGCACTTATTAAAAAAGGAAATTTACCTTCAGAAATAGATGATTGGATAATCATTAAAAAGCGTGTTATTAATCGAGTAAAAACAGAAAATGCAGAATTAATAGAGAAAGCTCGTCTATCACCCATAGGTTCTTCAGAAAGATTTTTGTATGATCAAAAAATTGCAGATACTTGGATAGAAGAACTAGGAGAATTAATAGAATATGTAAAATATCAATAAAAAATTATGAAAAGAGAAGAATTAAATTTAGAACCATTCTACTATGTAGAACCAATGAGAATAATCGATGATCCTGATGAAAGCATTGAAGCCTTTTTTAAATATGATAAAGAAAATACAGAAATAGAAAACTTCCTTAAAGACTGCGCTTTAAAAGATTTTATTTGGATAATTATTGCTACTTTCAAAAATAACTTTGCAAATGGAGCTTTATTAAGCTCTATGATTTCAAAAACATTGCAGAGACAAGTAGTTTCTAATGGCACTCTATTTATTAAAGAACTTTCTTATAGAAATGATTTAAAATCTTTAAGATTTAAATACAACAAAGACGACCATTTTGAATATTTAGAATTTGAAATAGTGACCCCTTTTATGGCAATCAATAATGCTGTAGAAGAAGCTTTAAATGGAAAGAGTTATTCCAAAAACGGAAACCAATATATACTAAATTCAGATAGTGGGATAGAATATATAGAGGCAACACCTACTTTTTTTAAACTTAAAGCCAATATGAATAAATCTAAAAGATTTCACTAATCTTTCAAAAATTCAACCGCTCCAAAAAGAGCGGTTTTTTTGTAATCTTCTATCTTTGTAGAAAACGTTTTACAAAAGATCATCAATTTTTTAGATTTTTTGGCTAAAAAACTAAAAAAAGGAGCAGGAGATCTTTTTAAAGACCTAGAAAAACTATTAGATGAAATCTTTGGTTTTGGAGAAGAAGTAGGCGACCACTCTCTTACACCTTCAGAGAAGAGGTATAAGGATAAGCTGAAAGCAAAGCAGGAGAGGATTGAAAGAAAGAATAGAAGAAGGGAAATTAAAAAAGCGGATGCCGAGAGAAAGAAAAGGATTAAGAAATTTTGGAAAGATGGCTATGATCCCGATCCTACTTTTTCTATCTGGGGTTCAGGGAAACTATCTCATCCCGAATTATGGAGAAGTATTATGGATGATTTAGCAAGTAAAGGGTGTAAAGTGAAATTTGTTGAAAAAAATATGACTTATGGTCCACATCCTTCAGGAGGACTCCCGGGTGAAATATCCTTGGTTCCAGATTCTTCAATTACAGCGCTAAAACATGAAGCAAAACATTTTTATGATGACTTGAGTATGGGATTCCCAGGATGGGAAAAAACAGTATACGATCCAAAAGTAAGATGGAAAATGGAATATGATGCTTATATGGAAGAAATTAAATTCTTAAGAGAAAGCAAAGAATTTGATACTGCCAAAAAATTGTTAGATAATGCATTAAAAGAAAGAAAAACAATAGAGGAAATGTTTAACGTAAAATTATAAATAATGAAAAATATATTAAATGCTTCAACAATAGAGAATATTAAAGATTCAAACTTAGATAAAGTCGTTGAACAGATGTTAAATTACGATCATGATTTTCACAGAGGAAGAGCTGCAATATTAATTGGTATAAGAATTAATGAGGATTATCCAAAATATTCACAGCTTTTGATATCAGAAATGAACAAGGAGATTCATTTTTTGGGAGTAAGATTGGGAGTAAAATCAGCATGGACGATAGCTGTCGTATTAATAGAAAACCTAAAACCTCAGGATTATCCGAAAATCAAAAAAGAATTTGACAAATGGGATAAAGAAGAAAAAGAAGGACTATTAGATTGGCTAAAAGATTTTCCAGACCATCTTAAAATTTTAAAGGAAGGCAAATTATAATTTTTCAACCGCTCCCAAAAAGAGCGGTTTTTTTTGTAATCTGCTATCTTTGTAGAAAACGTTTTACAAAAGATCATCAATTTTTTAGATTTTTTGGCTAAAAAACTAAAAAAGGGAGCAGGAGATCTTTTTAAAGACCTAGAAAAACTATTAGATGAAATCTTTGGTTTTGGAGAAGAAGTAGGCGACCACTCTCTTACACCTTCAGAGAAAAGGTATAAGGATAAATTGAAAGCGCAGAAAGAGAGGATTGAGAGGAAGAATGATTTTGAAAGAAGAAAGCAAATAAAACAAAACAAAAGACGTTTTGAAGATTTTAAAGAAAAATGGGCAGGAAAATCTATTCTTGAGTTAAGTAAAACAGAGGTTGCCAATGCCTTAAAAGGCTATACAGAACAAGCAAACAAAGTGGCAAAATTAATTGAGGAAGGAAAAATGAAATTTAAAATTCTTGATGATACTGAATTTGAAAAAATGCTTATAGATTCGGGCGATACATTACAAGAGGCAAGACAAACTGCGGCTTTTTGTATTGAAGAAAAAACTTTTTACAGAGCATCAACACCTGCTGACAAACTTTTGAGTGAATTTGTTCACGAAGGCACTCACGCAATAGACGGTGCAATTGGTTTTGTTGGAGATACTTATCAATGGGAAAAGTGAGCTTTCTTTCACGAAAGAGCTTTTCAGGAAGCAATTGGTTTGGAAAAAGATTTTGATACCATCAGAGAAATGCTAGATTTTATTTACGTTAATTATTAAAAAAATATAAGATGGATACAAAAATTAAAGAATTATTAGATGAAATGATTTTATATAAAAAAACAAGAAAACCTACTAAATATCTTCAAAAAGCTTTTGATGAAATGGGAGATTCAGAAATTTATTTCCCTATTGGTTACTTATTATCTTGGCATAAAGGATATTTCTTTGGTGCTGAAAAACCTGATAGATTTGAAATTGATGGTGGTATTGAATATCAAAGAAATACTGAATTATTTGAAAACTGTCCAGAACTTAAAAAAGTATTTTCTGTACATAAAGACCACATTGGTTGGGCTTCTACACTTTCACAAGAAGAACAAGATGAAATAAGAAATTATATTCACAAAAATTTTATTGTTCAAATTCGTATAAGAAGAGATGCAAGATTAAAGAAATAAATATTGTAAATATTGTAATTATAATGAATGAGTTTGGCGGAGACTTTTTGCAGCGGAATGATTAATCTCTAATGTTAATGTTTTTAGAGAAATATTGAAAAATATTTATTATATTTGTTTTATAATTATAATAATATGAAAAAAATACTATTCTTTTTATCATTTATGCAATTTTATTTTTCATTAGCACAGTCAGATATTACAGTTGGCGGTACTAGTGATTATAATAACGCATTAGGAGTTTATAAATATCATTATGAAGTCAATGGGAAACCCAGTTATATAAGATTAATTACAGATGCTAGTCAACTTACTACCGAAGCTGAATGTGCTGCTGGTAGTGATGAAGAATTTTATATGATTTTATGGACTGGTAGTGCTTGGCAATGGCAGAGGGTTTATTATGAAGGAGTGGGGAAATCACTTTGCGAATGGTTTTTAGATAAGTGTGTATTAAAAGCAAATTATGAAGATTTTGCTATTTCTAGTACAACATCTACCAACCTATCTATAAACATCTCAAATACGCCTAAACCAGGTTGTTTGGGCTGGTCTGGAACGAGTACTCCTACTTTTTCTGAATCTGATTGTTCCGTCGTAAGCAATTTAGGTTTAGACAATAATATTTTAAAAAATAATTTAATTTACTATCCAAATCCGGTAAAAAATATATTTAATATTAAATTTAATAAAACCATCTCTACAGTAGATTTAAGTTTAATAGATATGTCTGGTAAAATATTACTTAAAAAAACTTATGATAATACCAAAACTATCGAGCTTGAAGTACTACAGCCAAAAGGTGTATATTTTGTAAAATTATCTAATAAAGATATGGATGTAAAGATTAAGGTAATTAAAGAATAAATCTTGCCATCCAAAAATTGCAACCTACAAGTATAAAAACTAGATGTCACGGATTTGTAATCCACATTTTTTAAATGAAATCACTTCATCATTTTATTCAAAATCTTAACCTACCCAAAGGAAAGTATAAGTAAATGAATCTCTCATAATAGTTTCATAGGTAATTCCTCTTTACTTGCTTGTTAAAGCTTATTCAAAAAAATACTGTCAAAAATCACAAGATTATCTTTGTTAAAATAAATTATAAACAAAATTATAATGGTAAATTTGAAGAAAATTTAAAAACAAAGATTTCAACACAAAAGTTGATAAAATAGATAAGAAATTGATATTAAAATGAAAAGAGTATTAGTAGCAACAGGAGGTGGAGATTGCCCAGGATTAAATGCGGTAATGAGAGGAGTAGTAAAGAGAGCATCTCAAGAAAAAGATTGGGAAGTAGTAGGAAGCATCAATGCATTTGATGGAGTATTAAAAGAACCAACAGAAATTATGGTTTTAGATGATAAAACCGTAGCAGGAATTCATAAAGATGGAGGAACTATTATTGGAACGACTAACAAAGGAGGCCCTTTTGCTTGGCCTTACAAAAATAAAGATGGAGTTTGGGAAGCGGTAGATAGATCAGACGAAATGATTCGTAAATTGCAATATTTAGGCGTAGATGCGGTAATCAGTATTGGTGGTGACGGTTCGCAAAGAATTTCTCAACAATTGTACGAGAAAGGACTTAATATTATTGGAGTTCCTAAAACGATTGATAATGATTTATCTGCTACAGATTTTACCTTTGGTTTTCAAACTGCTGTGCAAATTGCGACAGAAGCTGTGGATAGATTGGTAACTACAGCTGCTAGTCATAATAGAGTTTTGGTGTTAGAAGTAATGGGCAGATATGCAGGTTGGATTGCTTTGCACGCCGCCATTGCAGGTGGTGCAGAAGTTTGTTTGATTCCTGAAATTCCTTATGATATTGAAAAAGTGGTAAAAAGACTCAATAGCAGATTCAATAAAGGAAAAGGAAATGCTATTGTAGTAATAGCAGAAGGTGCAATTCCGAAAGGTGGAAGTCTGCTTTCTGAAGTAAGTGATGAAGTAGGTTACGAAAATTTAAGATTAGGAGGAGTAGCTCATAAATTGGTTCATGATTTAAAATCTATTGGTTTTGAAGCGGATATGCGCGAAACTGTTTTGGGGCATTTACAAAGAGGTGGTACACCTACAGCTTATGATAGAATTTTGGCAACACAATTTGGAGTAAAAGCATTCGAAATGGTGATGAATGAAGAGTTCGGGCAAATGGTTGCTTATCGTCATCCAAATATTATTTCAGTGCCTTTTAAAGAAGCTATTGACCGTCCAAATTTTGTAGATCCTAATTGCGATATGGTAAAAACCGCAAAAGGAGTGGGCATTAGTTTTGGTGATTAATAGAGTTTTATTCTATAAATTTTTGGTGTTTTTACCAATAAATAATAAAAGCCAGCTTCATCATCTTGAAGCTGGCTTTACTTTTTTAAGGAAATACGTAGATTATTATATTATATTCTATTATATTATACTTGACGTAATTTTTACTTTACTAAATTAAACCTAAGTTTTTGTAACATCTATTCTAAATAAACATCTAATTAATAAAAATATTATACTTTAGTATTTGATATTGTGATTAATACTTTGTTGTCATAGAGCAAGTATTATTCATAATTAAATTAAAGCACAATGATTACAAGAATTTACTTTTTAATACTTTGTTTCTTTTTTTTGGATATTTTCGGGCAAAATCTTGAGAAAAAATATGATTTTTATTTTTATGAAAATAACGGTCAGATTATTGATCAAAACCTAAAACAAAATACTACCGTAAAATATCTCTTTAATTCTGATGGTTTAAATGTTCAGTTAAGAAAAGGTGGATTTTCTTATGATGTATATGAAACTGAAAAAAACAAATCTAAAGAATCAAGTAATTACTCAAAAATTGAAAATTATATTCCTAAGGATAGTAGAGAAAATTTCATACATAAGTTTCATAGAGTAGATATCGATTTTATTGATTCAAATATTAATTCAGAAATCATTACAGAAGGTAAGTCAGAAGATTATGACAATTTTGTTTTAAAAGACAAAAAGAACCAATATATTTCTAAGATATATCGCTATAAAAAAATTATCTATAAGAATGTTTATCCGCATATAGATGTTGTTTTTTTTCGTTCAGAAGATGCATCTAAAACATTTGAATATAATTTTATTGTACATCCTGGAGGTAAGATTTCTGATATTAAAATGAGTTTCAGAGGAGCGAAAACCGACCTGAAAGATGGTAAAATATGTGTGAGGCTTCGTTTTGGTGAAATGCAAGAAAACATACCAAGTTCTTGGATTTCAGGCTCTCATTCTAAAAAAAACATTAAGGTTGAATACAAAGAAATTTCTAAAAATATTTTTGGATTCTTATCTGGTCTTGATACTTCTGAAGATGTAATTATAATTGATCCTATGCCTACAAGAATTTGGGGAACTTTTTATGGAGGAGCAGGTGAAGAAAATGTAAAAGGAATAAAAACAGATTATAATAATGATGTTTATATTTTCGGGAATACAAGAAGTGCTTTTAATATTGCAACTACAGGTTCTTACCAACCAGATATTACCATGTTGCCGAGCAATTTTTTGACTAAAATAGGTAAATCTGGAAATCGAATTTGGGGCACCTATCTTAGTGGTTTTACCATTAGAGATATAGATTTTGATAAAAATTCTAATAGTTATTCTACAGGTTCGGCTGGTTTATTATTAAAATTAGATGTTGCAGGTAATCTGGGATTTCTTAAAATGATTACTGATGATTATACTAATATTATAGATTCTAATAGCATAGTCATTGATAATGATAAACTTTATTTAGCAGGTAGTGTGTTTGGTGGAGCCTTAATTACAAGGTTAGACTTAGATGGAAAAAAAGTTTGGTTAAAACAAAATGGTGGACAAACCTCTACAACTGTTTTAACCCATGTTTTTGTAAATAACAACGAGGTAAGTGCTGTAGGATCTACTGAATTTCCTACTTCTAATAATTTAATTGATATTAAAAATCCTTTCCCTACCAAATACAATACTTATCCTGCATATCAGGCGGTTTATGGCTTTTATGAAAAATATAATGACAAAGGAGACTTACTCAAAAGTTCTTTGCTAAATTTCAGTGATGCTTTTGATTTTACTTGGGGAGCTTGTCCGTTATCAGCCGAAATAGTTAATAATATTTTGATCATAAGTGGTATAGAGTATTCTTCTGCCAATAAAAAATTGAATTGGGTAGTTAAGAAATTTGATGTAGAAGCCAATAAACAAATTAGCAATACGCTCTTTAACTATACACCAGTTGCTTTTTATGAGAATGTACCACCTATGACACCAGCTATTTTACTCAGAGACTCATACATAACAAGTTCTTATATAGATAAACAAGGGAATGTATTCTTTGGAGCTACAGCTCCAAAACTATCCAATTATGCTACTTCTGGTGCTTACATGGAAAATAATGGAGGACAGGAAAAATCCTTTGTTTTAAAAGTTAAAAATGATGATACAATAGACTGGTTAACTTACTATGGTGGAAATGGTATCACAAATGGTGCTTATGTTGCTAAAGATACAGATGATTATATTTATTTAACAGGTAACTCTCTAAATAATACATCTGGTATTGCTACATCAGGAACTTTTCAGCAAAATCAAAATTCTGTAACAACCAATGATGCTTATCTCACAAAGTTAAAAGAATGTACTCCTTCTGTACCAATTCCAGGTGTTTTGAAAATTTGTCAAAGAGATAATATTCCTCTTCAAGCTCCTTCTGGTAGCTCTTATCTGTGGACTGGTCCTAATAATTTTACTTCAGCATTACAAAATCCAATTATTAGTAATGCTCAGACAATACATTCTGGTAATTATTATTGTACCATCAATACACCTTTAGAATGTGATAGAAATGTCTCTATCAATGTAATTGTAAATATAACTGAACCTCCGAAATTAAATCCATTTCAAAAATTATGCTCTCGTCTTAACCCTCCTCCAACTTTTAAAAATGTTGACGTAAAAGGTGAAAACCTAAAATGGTATGATGAATTTGGAACAGAATTGCCTATCAATACAACTTTAATTAACGGAAATACCTATTATGTTACACAAACCATCAATAATTGTGAGTCTGATAAAATAAAATTTGGAGTTGAGATTTCTAGTGATGGGATTATGGTGCAAAATTTCGAAGATGAATTTTGTAATTACGAAAGTCTAATTGATTTAACAAAATATGAAGCAAATATCAACCTAAGTTCATTGAAATATTTTTATAAATATTACAATTCTAACAATCAAGAAATTTCTGATGCTAAAAAATATTCTTTAAAATCTGGTATTACGATAATAAACGTAAAAGCTTATACATCAGAAGGTTGCGAGAAATGGGTAAGTCTGAAACTTACAGCAAATCAAGTGCCTGAAATTAATATTCCAGATAAAGTTTTGTTATGCAAAGGTCAAAGCATAACTTTAGATGCTGGCGCAGGTTACAAAGAATATAGTTGGAGTAATGGCGAAACTACTCAAAGCATTACGGTTTCTAAAACAGGTGATTATGCGGTGTCTGTAGTTAATTTTTCGGACTGCCAAACAGTAGCTGTAAGTCATGTAAAAGTATTAGGAGATGTAACTTTTAAGAAAATTTTAGTTGAAAAAAATAAAACAACCATCATTTTAGCTGAAGAAGGTAATTACAAATATTCTATTGATAATATAAATTGGCAAACATCTAACGTTTTTGAGAATTTAAAAGATGGAATATATACTGTTTATATAAAAAATGAAGCAGATTGTGATGTTGGGAATAAAGATTTTTCAATTTTTTCTCCTCCAAATGCAATAACACCTAATGCAGATGGAAAAAATGATACTTGGAAAATTCTCGGAATAGAAATTTATCCAGACTCAACGGTTCAGATTTTTGATCGTTTTGGAAACATCGTTTTTGAGCAAAAAATTAATGGAATTTTTGAATGGGATGGTAAAAGCAATAACAGGATTTTACCAGAAGGAACCTATTGGTACATTATAAAGGTCACTGACGGTAGAGTGCTAAATGGTTGGATTTTACTTAAAAATAGAGATTAATAAAACTTGTAAAAAATGATATTCTTTTACCTCATCGGGACCATCGTCACATTTGTGCTTTTTATGATTGATAAGTCTCAAGCAATAATGAAAAGATGGAGGATTCCAGAGTGGGTTTTACTACTTTCTACCTTTCTTTTTGGTACTTTGGGTGCTCTTTTAGGAATGATCTTATTTCGACATAAAATTTCTAAAAAATCATTTTTAGCGAAATTTTTTATAGTTGTTGCTATTCAGTTTGCTTTTATTTTTATAATTTATAATAATTAAAGCAGTATTTTTTTTAAATGGAATAGATTGGCCTTCTTGTGGTGGTTTTCAAAACAAATTCATAATCAGTATTTTAACTTAATATTAATCTTCTGGTCATAGGTTTCCAACTTCCAACTTTTTTCCGTACTTTTGCACCTTCAAAAAATGAATATGCAAAATATTAGAAACATCGCAATTATTGCTCACGTTGACCACGGTAAAACCACTTTGGTTGATAAAATTATCCACGCTACTCATGTTTTCAGAGACAATCAAGAATCTGGAGATTTGATTATGGATAACAATGATTTAGAAAGAGAAAGAGGAATTACCATTCTTTCTAAAAATATCTCTGTTACGTATAAAGATGCTAAAATCAACGTAATAGATACTCCTGGTCACGCCGATTTTGGTGGCGAAGTAGAACGTGTGCTTAAAATGGCAGATGGTGTTTTGTTATTGGTAGATGCTTTTGAAGGACCAATGCCACAAACAAGATTCGTTTTGCATAAAGCTTTAGAATTAGGTCTTAAACCAATTGTAGTTATCAATAAAGTTGATAAAGAAAACTGCCGTCCAGATGAAGTTCACGACAAAGTTTTTGACTTGTTTTTTGCACTAGATGCTACCGAAGAACAATTAGATTTCCCTACATTTTACGGTTCTTCTAAACAAGGTTGGTTTAATACCTCTTTAGAGCAAACTGATAATATTTTACCAATTCTAGACGGTATTTTACAATACGTACCTGCTCCAAAAGTAGAAGAAGGAAACCTTCAAATGCAAGTTACTTCACTAGATTATTCTTCGTTTTTAGGAAGAATTGCAGTAGGTAAAGTAACCAGAGGTTCTATTAAAGAATCTCAATGGATTGGTTTGGCACAGGAAAACGGAAATATCCTAAAAGGAAAAGTAAAAGAATTATACGTTTTCGAAGGATTAGGTAAGAAGAAAGTAACCGAGGTAATCGCAGGTGATATTTGTGCAGTTGTAGGTTTTGATGCTTTCCAAATTGGAGATACTTTCGTAGATTTAGAAAATCCAGAACCATTAACTAGACTTTCTATTGACGAGCCTACATTAAATATGACGTTCTCTATCAACAATTCTCCTTTCTTCGGTAAAGACGGAAAATATGTAACTTCTAATCACCTGAAAGAAAGATTAGAAAAAGAATTAGAGAAAAATTTGGCATTAAGAGTTGAGCAAACCGAAGATGCAAATACGTTCCTAGTTTTTGGTAGAGGTATTCTTCACCTTTCTGTTCTTATTGAAACGATGAGAAGAGAAGGTTACGAAATGACAATTGGCCAGCCACAAGTTATTCTTCACGAAGTTGACGGAGAAAACCACGAACCTTACGAAAGTTTGGTAGTAGATGTTCCAGACGAATTCGCATCTAGAGTAATCGATTTGGCTACCCAAAGAAAAGGTGACCTTCATATTATGGAAACCAAAGGAGAAATGCAACATTTAGAATTTGAGATTCCTTCAAGAGGTTTAATTGGTTTGCGTTCTCAAATGCTTACTGCAACTGCTGGTGAAGCTATTATGGCGCACCGTTTTACAGATTATAAACCTTTTAAAGGAGCTATTCCTGGTAGAAATAATGGCGTTTTAATTTCTAAAACTCAAGGTCCTTGTACAGAATATTCTATCGCAAAATTACAAGATAGAGGTAAGTTTTTTGTAGATCCGGGCGAAGAAATCTATGCTGGGATGATTATTGGCGAACAAAACAAACCAGGTGATTTGGTGGTAAACATTGTAGAAGCCAAGCAATTAAACAATATGCGTGCTGCTGGTAAAGATAAAGACGGAAATATTGCTCCTAAAATTTTATTTTCACTAGAAGAATGTATGGAATATATTCAGGCAGACGAATGTATAGAAGTGACACCAAACTTCATCAGAATGCGTAAAAAAATCCTTTCTGAAGAAGATAGAAAACGTGCCGAAAGAAATGCAAAATAAAAATATTATAAGGCGGTTTCATTTGAAATCGCCTTTTTTGTAGAGATTTATCAGCTTTATTTTACTGGAAATAATTAACTTTGTGTTATGTAGAAATCAATCATAATATGAACCATAAAAACATAGCTATATTTATCCTCTTTCTTTCGTTTTTTAATAGTTTTGCACAAACTTATAAGCCTCTAGACACGGCAGATTATTCTCTTAGAAAAGATTTTTTAAAAACAGCAAAAGATAAAAATAATATTCTTATTAAGGGATTAAAAAATAAATACCAAGGCAAAGTAGGTAATAAACTAGAAAAATACTACAATGAGTTTTTTACCGAATTTGAAAAAGATGTTAAAAATAAGGATTATACTTTCAAATCTGAATTTGATAAAAATGTAGATGACATAATTACAGAACTCAAAAAGAATAATTCGCAAATACCTCAGAATTTAAAAGTTCTTATTGCTAAAGATAATATGCCCAATGCATTTTGCCTGCCAGACGGAACTTTTATCATCAATATGGGGCTCTTTAACTGGCTAGATAACAAAGACCAAGTTGCAAGTGTTATTTGCCACGAAATTGCACATAATATATTAGAACATTCTTTAAAACTACTGGTAGAGCAGATTGAAGAAAATGCCACAGACAAAACTACAGTTGAAAATTTGAAATCTGTTACCGTAAATAAATCGGGAACGGCTTTTGATATTTTTAAAAATAGAATTTACAAAAAAGGAGTAGAAAAAAGGCAACAAGAAGTAAAAGCAGACTCGTTAGGATTTGTTCTTTTTAAAAATTCTGGCTTCAAGAAAATAGAATTTCTTAATGCTCTTAATAATCTCAAAAATTTTGATTCTATATCGCCAAGAGAAATTAAAATAGAAACTTATAAATCGCTTTTTGATATTCCTAATCATCCTTTTAAAGAAAAATGGATGAAAACAGAAGATTTTTCTCTGTATAATTATGATTTCTATAAAGAAAAATTAGATAAAGATTCTTTAGCCTCTCACCCGGAAATTTCGAGGAGAATCCAAACTCTTCAAAAAAAATTTACTGAGCTTAATGTTTCTGAAGATGCTCTAAAACCAGATGAGAATTTCCAAAATTTACAGAAAATCGCCAGAATGGAAATTCTTCCCAATTTATTCCATTCCGAAGACTATGGTCTAGGTATCTATGTTTCGATGCAGTTTTTACAAGATAAAGAAGACGAAGAGTATTATAAAATGTGGCTCGGAAGACTTTTTGACAAAATATATGATGCACGGAAGAATTATAATCTTAATAGGTATTTGGATAGAGTAGAACCCAAAAATCAAAGTAAAAGTTACCAGCAATTTCTCAATTTTATGTGGAATTTGAGTATAGATGATATTAAGAATATTGCAGATTTTTATAGTAAAAAAGGAACTTCTTAGAAGCTCCTTTTTTGTGTTTTAGTAATTCAATCTTTCTAATCTAATTTTATTGAATTTTTCCTTCTCATTAAATTCTCTTAAAAGAATAAATCCTTCTTTTGCAATATACGGGATTACTGTATAGTTGTCTTTTTCAGAAATTTGTACTTTTTCTTGTTTGAATTGCCCATTAATTAAAGTATTGATGAATAAATTCCAGTTTTTCTCTTTGGTTTTTTCGTCTTTTTGTAAATCTCTGTAGAAGAAAACTACGTCTTTTCCGTCATTTAAATATTGAGAAAAAAGATAATCTGAATTGGTTTCCCACTTTGTTTTTTCTTTTTCAAAAACTTTTACATCTTTTAAATTAAAATCTTTATCGGTAAAAGCATAAATTAAATCTGTAGTTTTCGGGGCATTATATTGTCCTTCCGGTTTGTATTTTTCCATTAAAATTCCTACGCTACCATCTTTTAAGAAAAATAAATCTCGGGTAATTAGGTAATATCCTTTTTCTACACCACCGTCATCAGAAATTTTCGGGAGGAATTTAGAAAAATCCGGTTTGTAATTAATAAATCCGGAATTAATAGAGAAATCTTTTTTGTCTATCACCATTCTTGCAAAACCTCTGTAACTATCAAATGGAAAGTTATAGCCTACCATTACTATTTTATCTTCAAATGTTTTGTCATTATCAATAGATTTATTGTTAGAATATAAGTGTGTAATGTTATCTAATGTAAGATTAGAAAAATCTGGAATTCTCTTATTAGACACTTCTTTTCCTGTTTTTATATCTAAAATGAGGAGATTATATGTAGAATCACTTTTTACTGATTTTTTTAAAATAGCATAAATGTATTTTTCGTCTTTTTCAATAATTTTTAAAAATTCGCTGTTTTTTTTGTCTCCGTTGGTATTGTATTTATAGTTCCAAAGTAGATTTTTGTTTTCATCAAAACGAGATAAGTTATTGTTGTCTGTATATCTACCATAATCGTCATATTCAAAAACCAAATAGCCACCTTCTTTTATATCATACACAAAAGAAATATAATTGAAGCCTTTTTCCTTTTTTTCTGCTTTGTCTTCTTTTCTGACATCTCTAGAAGTTTTTGGCTCTGTTTCTTCTATAAATTTACCATCTTTATAGTCGTAATAGATTTTATTGTTGATGGTATTTTTTGCCAAATCTATTTCCATAGAACGAGGATAAAAAAACTCTTTGCCTTTTACTGCATAATGATCTGTTGTAGGAAACAAAATAAGTTTTTTTCTAAAATCGATATACCCAAAATAATCTTTAGCAGTTATATCCCCTTCAAATTCTTTGTTAGCAACAGGATTTAGGTTTTTATCCAAAATTACATACTCAAATTTTTTGGTTTTATCACCAGATTTTCCATAGCCGTAGAGGGCAACATAACCGTAAAGATTATCATTATCATCAAAAAGCGCATTGAAACCTAAGTAATCTCCTTTTGCTAATGAATAGAGATCCTGAGTTTGAGCAAAAATAAAAGTGCTGAAAAGCACTACAAAAAAAGATAAATTTTTTTTCATGAGTTTAATTAAAAAATAGGCTATCAAATATATTAAATTTTAACATTTAAATAAAGAAAAACCGCTCAATTTTTCTTTTAAAACAACTTTTTTTATTACATTTGGAATACTAAGTAGAATTTCTTTTCACCATAATAATATTTACTTTGCTGAAAAATAAACACATACACTTTTTTATAAACAATTAAATGCAAAAACACATCTTAAGAATCACTTGTTCAGACGAAAAAGGCTTGATTTACAAAATCTCAAATATACTTTTCGAGGAAGGTTTTAATGTAGAAAGAAATGATGAATTTGTAGATGCCGAAAAGAATCTTTTCTTTATGAGAACAGAATTTTCTGGCGATTGCAAAGTAGAAGAACTGAAAAACACACTACAGAATCTTTTACCACAAGATGCCAAAATAGAATTGTCTCTTAAAAAAGTAAAAAATGTAGTGATTTTAGTTACCAAAGAACATCATTGCCTTTCAGATTTATTGATTAGAAATGAGTTTAACGAAATGAATTTCAATGTTTTATTAGTAATTGGTAATTATGAAACGCTGAAAGATTTGACCCAAAAATTCAATGTTCCTTTCCATTATATTCCTGCCGAAAATATTTCTAGAGAAGAACACCAACAGAAAATTGCCGAAATTCTAGAAAACTACGATTTTGATTATATCGTTTTAGCGAAGTTTATGAGGATTCTTACGCCAGAATTTGTGAAAAAATTCAAACATAAAATTATCAATATTCATCACTCATTTTTGCCAGCATTTATCGGAGCAAATCCATACAAACAAGCCCACGAAAGAGGCGTTAAAATGATTGGTGCTACTTCACATTTCGTAACTGATGATTTAGATGAAGGACCAATTATTTATCAAGACATCATCAAAGTTAATCACGCTCAAAATGCTAAAGATTTAGCAAAACTCGGTAAAGAAGTAGAGAAAAAAGTATTAGCAGAAGCTTTGAAATTGGTTTTTAATGACAAAGTTTTTATCGATGAAAATAAGACGGTGATTTTTGAGTAAGTTCTCATTTCTGTGTAATTATTTTTATTAATTTAGCTAAAAAATAAGTAATGACTATTACAAAGGAAAAGCTGAAACAACAGATTGAACAATTTCCTGATACCATTTCTATGGATGAAGTTATTGAAAGATTAATTATGCTAGAGAAAATAGAAACTCGAAAGCAAGAATCTGAAAATAATGAAACCATAGAAGAAGAAGAACTTAAAGAGGAAATGAAAAAATGGTTCGAGTAAAATGGCTGAAATCTGCTAAAGATGATTTAAAAGACATCTATGATTATATTTCTTTAGATTCAAAAAGATATGCTAAACATCAGGTAGAAAAAATTCAAACCAAAACAGAAATTTTAAAACTAGGAAATGTCCTTGGAAAAAAGGTTCCAGAATCTGATGATGAGAAAATTAGAGAAATCTTTGAAGGGGATTATAGAATCATTTATAGAATTGTTTCAGTAGAAGAAATTCATATTTTGTTAGTACACCACGGAGCAAGAGATTTAAACAGAAGAATTTTATAAAATCTAAAACACGTTGCAAAACGTGTTTTTTTGATGTCTATATTCAAGATAAATTCCTATTCCTCAACAAATTTCCGTACATTTGCAAACCTTTAAATTATTGGTTCAGAAAAACTTTGAACCTTAAACTTTGTACCTTATATATGAAATGTGGAATTGTAGGTTTACCAAACGTAGGTAAATCAACCTTATTTAACTGTTTAAGCAACGCAAAAGCACAATCTGCAAACTATCCGTTTTGTACGATTGAGCCTAATTTAGGAACGGTTTCTGTTCCTGATACCAGACTTTTTGAACTCGAAAAATTAGTAGTTCCAGAACGTGTTTTACCAGCAGTGGTAGAAATTGTAGATATCGCAGGTTTGGTAAAAGGCGCTTCTAAAGGCGAAGGTTTGGGAAATCAGTTTTTGGCAAATATCAGAGAATGTGAGGCAATAATTCACGTTTTAAGATGTTTCGAAAATGGTAATATCGTTCACGTAGAAGGTTCTGTAGATCCTTTAAGAGATAAAGAAATTATTGATATTGAACTTCAATTAAAAGATTTAGAAACGCTTGGTAAAGCTGTAGATAAAGCCAAAAAATTTATTAAATCTGGTAAAAAAGAAGATATTTTAACTTACGAAACGCTTCAGAATTTACAAAAATTTGTAGAAGATGGTAAAAATGTAAGAGAATTCCCGACGGATGATTTTACACAATCTATTATTGATGAGGTTCATTTATTAACTAAGAAGCCTGTGCTTTACGTTTGTAATGTAGATGAAAATTCTATCAAAAACGGAAATGAATGGATTGCTAAAATTGAAGAAATGGCAGCTAAAGAAAATGCAGAAGTTGTAGTTTTAGCGGCTCAAATTGAAGCAGACATCAATGAACTGGAAACTTTCGAAGAAAGACAAATGTTCTTAGAAGAATTGGGATTAGAAGAACCAGGCGTAAATAGATTGATTAGAAAAGCTTATGATTTATTACATCTTCAAACGTATTTTACAGCGGGTGTAAAAGAAGTAAGAGCTTGGACAATTGGCAAAGGATGGACTGCTCCTCAAGCTGCAGGTGTAATTCATACCGATTTTGAAAAAGGCTTCATTAGAGCAGAAGTAATTGGTTATGACGATTTCGTAAATTTCGGTTCTGAAGCCAAAGTAAAAGAAGCTGGGAAAATGCGTGTAGAAGGAAAAGAATACATTGTAAAAGATGGAGATGTGATGCATTTCCGTTTTAATGTGTAGAATTTTTCTAAGATATAAATGAAAATCGCTTCCAAATTTTTGGAAGCGATTTTTTTTGTTATTGATTTAAGATGTTTTTTAAATCTTGTTTCGTTTTATTGATGTTATCTTTTGTTTTCTGAACTTCTTCTTGAGTTTTTTTAGCTGTTTCGGTTACTTTAGCTTTTTCTGCTGCTACTTTGTTTTTCACTTCAGTTACTTTAGCATCCGTTTTTTCAATCGTACTATTTATTTTGTTAGCCGTTTCAGTTACAGCAGTTGTTGCTTTATTTTCTGCGGTTTCAGTAGCAGCTTGTTTTGTTTTTTCTATGCTTTCTTTAGATGTATTTACCAGGTTTTCGTATTCTGCTTTTACTTTTCCACCTTCCGAAACATAAGTGTCTTTTGCAGATAAATATTTAGCCTGAGCATCTTCTAATGCTTTCTTGGCAGCATCTATTTTTACTGGATCTTTTGTAGCAACTGCTTCGTTATAGCTTTTTTGTGCGCTTGCAAGAGCAGAAGCCGCGTCTTCATAAGATTTTGTGAAGTCAATTTTTGCAGTTGAACTTTCGTTTTTGTTACAACTTTGGCTGAACATTACCAATCCTAATAATGATAATGATAGAACAATTTTTTTCATCAGGTTTTTTATTTGTCGTTAATAATTTGTTGAGTTAATTTTTTTAATTCTATTTCTTCTTCTTTTTCTGAAATTTCATCATTTAATCTTTGTATTTCTAGGGTGTTTACTTGTTTAGCAAGTCCTAGATATTTCAGATATTTTTCCATAATAATTAATTTCCTTTCAGAAGGTTGATTGGTAGCATTTGCATTTTTCACAAAAGTTTCCATATTATCACTACACAAAATGTATGCCTGAAATGCATTTGAGGAAAAATAATCGTTAATTAATGCATTAGTTTCTAATCCAGAATACAATTTTGGTAATTCTACAGGTGCATAAGTAATGATTTCGCTAATATCTGTTCCTTTCTTAGCAGGTAAAATATACATTCCTTTGGTTTTCATCTCGCTGTTTTCTATAGCAAGATTGGTAGCAGAAAGTATTTTTACTAAATTTTTCTTTTGGCTAATTTCACCTAAAACGGTGTTTAAACTTACCGCAATAAAGAAGCCAATAAATGTAGAAATCAAAGAAATAAAAAATTCAAAAGTTCTTTTGTTATTATCTCGGAATTGATCAAATCGAGATGAGTTAATCATAAAAATGGCAACAATAATCAAAAGCAATGCTACCAATACATAAATATACATACTATTATTTTTTTGCAAAATTAAAGATATTAGTCTCAAAATTCAAATTTAATAGACAAACGATAACTTTTTGTAGATAAAAAACTGATAAGTTTCATTTTAATAAAATCAAAATATTCTGTAACGATTATCAATATTAATAAACTAATTCTAAAAATTTAAAACGATGCAAAATCACGAAATATACTACAAAATTCATGGGGAAGAACTACAATATGTAGAAATAGAACTAGATCCACAGGAAGCCGTAATATCAGAACCTGGAAGTTTTATGATGATAACCATAATATAAAAAATATAAATCGAGCAAAACAGCTCGATTTTTTTGCATAATATTTGATAGATTTACAAAAAATATTGAACCATGAAAAAATATATACTTTTTTTATTTCTAACATTTATAGCTTGTAAAAATTCAATTGAAGAAGATTGTTTCCAAAATGAAGATAATAAAATTTTTGAGCCTTATATTGAAGAGTCTCCTTTTTCTGTAAATCAAATTCTCGATGAGAAGCCAGAGTATTTAGAAATTAATAATTTAAAAAAATTTAGAAGTTTCAAAAAAGATAGCATTGAAGGTCATACTTATGTTTATGATGAAGAAAAGTCTAAAAAAAAATATGAAGATTATCAAGCAAAGTACAAAGATTTTAATGATAAATTCTTTGGTCAGTTTGGATATATCATTCGTCAAAATGAAAATGGAGTAGATTATGCCTTAGGAAGAAATAATTTAGGATTTTGGCTTTTGAAAATATATAATAATCAACCAAAAGCATATTTTCTAGGATTAAGTTTTAGCCATTATTACATTAATGAAGTGCAAGAATTACCAATTATTAATCATGGTTTTTTGCAGTTTGAAGGAAGTTTAGTTAAGATTGTGAAAGTTGCAGGCTTACCAGGCTATGATGATTATTCTGCAATAGAAGATGGCAAGTTGTTTAAAATAAAACTTGCAGATTTAGAGAAAGATACAGATAATGACGGCTATAATGATATTTTTGAAAATTCGTTCGGATTAGACTCTAAAAATGCAGATTCTGATGGTGATAAAATCAATGATTTTGATGATATGAATCCTCTCTTTAAATCTGGAAAAAGTAAATTTACTTCTCTTTATGAAGAACTTTTACCAAAACACTTCGTCTTTGATGAAAATAATCTAAAACGAATGCATTATTTTTTTATTCCTTATGAAAGTAATTGTGAATATTTTCAAAAAATAAATTCAAAATTTAGAATTTTAATTTTACCAGATAATTCAAAAAAAACAGATTATTTAAAAGTAACGGATATTGTAAATGGCCGTTTTTCTAAAATTAAAAGAGATAAAAAAGTCGCTAATAAATTTTATATTTCTACATTTGGAAGTAGTTCCACTACTGATTATTCAGCAGAATATAAAAAAGGAAAATGGATTTTTACAATCATTTCACAAACTACTGTTTAGATAGATATTCAATCGAGCAAGCTATTTTGCTCGATTTTTTTTGTAACGATTATCAATATTAATAAACTAATTCTAAAAATTTAAAACAATGCAAAATCACGAAATAGACTACAAAATTCACGGAGAAGAACTACAATGTGTAGAAATAGAACTAGATCCGCAGGAAGCCGTAATATCAGAACCTGGAAGTTTTATGATGATGACAGATGGTGTACAAATGCAAACTCTTTTTGGAGATGGTACAGAAACTGGCGGATTGATGGGGAAATTATTTTCGGCAGGTAAAAGATTATTGACCGGAGAAAATCTTTTTATGACTGTTTATACCAATACTTCTGGTCAAAAGAGACATATTACTTTTGCTGCACCTTATTCTGGTAAAATTATTCCTCTAGATTTATCAAAATTAGGAGGAAGAGTAATTTGCCAAAAAGATAGTTTTCTTTGTGCTGCAAAAGGTGTTTCTGTAGGTATAGAATTTCAAAGAAAATTAGGAACTGGACTTTTCGGAGGTGAAGGTTTTATTATGCAAAAATTAGAAGGAGACGGAATGGCTTTCGTGCACAGTGGTGGTTATGTGGTAGAAAAAGAACTTCAGCCTAGTGAAATTTTGAAAGTAGATACAGGTTGTATCGTAGCTTTTACCAATACTGTTTCTTATGATATTCAGTTTGTTGGCGGAATTAAAAACACCATTTTTGGGGGCGAAGGTTTGTTTTTTGCTCAACTTAGAGGGCCAGGAAAAGTATGGATTCAGACTTTGCCAATTAGCAGATTAGCCAGTAGAATTTTACAATATGCTAGCCCTGCTGGTAGAAAAGAAGAAGGAAGTATTTTGGGCGGACTAGGGAATCTGCTAGATGGAGACAGATTTTAAAACGTAGATATATTAAAACTAATCGAGGGAAATTTTTTCCTCGATTTTTTATTTCTAAAATCTTAAAAACTTTTTCTATTTTTGTTAAAAACTGTTTTGTGAGAAAAAACTATGAAGTAGCAATCATCGGGACTGGACCTTCTGGTGCGTTTGCGGCGTATAACTTAGCCAAAAAAGGAATTTCTACAGTAATTATTGATAAAGAAACTTTGCCAAGATATAAAATTTGTGGTGGAGGTTTGGTTTACAGAGGTAGAAAAATGCTCGATTTTAACATTGATGAAATTCTAGAAGGAGAATTCGATCAAGTTGATATTTTTGTGAAAGACAAAGATGTGCATTTTACTCCCAAAAGAGATGTTCCAGTAATTAGTATGGTGATGAGAGATAGTTTTGATTATCTTTTGGTGAAAAAAGCTCAGGAATCTGGTGCAGAACTTTTACAAAATTCCGAAGTGAAATCCATAGAAAACGGAGTCTTAAAATTTGCGAATTCAGAGGATGAAATCGAAGCGAAATTTATAGTAATTGCAGATGGAGCACTAAGTCCAGTTTCTAAATTAGCTGGTTTAAAAGACGATAGATTGCTTATTCCAGCGATAGAATACGAAATAGAAGTTCCCGAAAATGATTTTGAAAGACTCTCAGAATCTGTTCGTTTTGATATTGATGCAGCACCTTTTGGTTATGGATGGTGTTTTCCGAAAAATAATCATCTTTCTGTAGGAGTTGGAGTCCTTAAAACCAAAGCAAAAGTAAAATTAAAAGACTATTGCGAATCTTATATGAAAGATTTAGGAATTACTACTATTATTTCAGAATCTGCACACGGTTTTGTAATTCCTGTTACACCTAGAGCAGAATTGGTAAAAGGCAATTGTTTCGTGATTGGTGATGCCGCAGGTTTTGCAGACCCTATTGTAGCGGAAGGTATTTCTAATGCTCTACTAAGTGGAAGAATTATAGCTGAAGCTATAGCAGAAGGAGATTCTGATGTAGAAAAAACCAAAGAAATATATCTAGAAAAAGTAAACGAAAAATTAATACCAGAACTTAAAATAGGAATTAAATTGGCTAAATTTTTCTATGAAAATACCACAGTTAGAAATCTTTTTGTGAAGAAATTTGGCTCTCTGGCAGCAGAAAGATTAACAGAAGTTTTCTTGGGAAATGCTACTTATCCTTCGGATTATAAGAAAAAATTGCAAGAAAAATTAAAAATGACTTTTTCTTGGATGTAATCCGCTATTATTTATCCACAAAATTTTTAAAATAACTTTAGTTTCGTTAAATTTGTGAGTTATTGGTTTTTTTAATCATTTAAACCAAAAGTGAGGAATATGAGTGATAATTTACAGGTAAACTACTCCGAAGAAAATATACGAACGCTAGATTGGCAAGAACATATACGTCTTCGTCCTGGAATGTACATCGGGAAATTAGGCGATGGTTCTTCGGCAGATGACGGTATTTATATTTTATTAAAAGAAATCATCGATAATTCTATTGATGAATTTCGTATGAAATCTGGCAAAAGAATCGAAATAAAAGTAGATGATGGTAAAGTGACCATCAGAGATTTCGGACGCGGAATTCCTCTCGGAAAAGTGGTAGATGCGGTTTCTAAAATGAATACCGGAGGTAAATATGATTCTAAAGCCTTCAAAAAATCTGTAGGTCTAAACGGTGTAGGTACCAAAGCAGTAAATGCACTTTCAGATTATTTCAGAGTTCGCTCTTTTCGTGATGGTAAAATGAAAGTAGCTGAGTTTTCTAAAGGGAATATCGTAGAAAATTATCCTGAAAATGATACTTCGGACAGAAATGGTACCGAAATTTCTTTCGTGCCAGATCACAGTATTTTCTTGAATTTTAAATTTAGGAAAGAATACATAGAGCGTATGCTTAGAAATTACGCCTATCTTAATCCTGGATTGAAAATTATTTTTAACGGAGAAACATATATTTCTGAAAACGGATTAAAAGATTTATTAAATGAGGAACTAGAAAGTGAAATACTTTATCCGATTGTTCACATCAAAGATGAAGACATAGAAGTTGCCATTACGCATTCTGACAAATCACAAACCGAAACCTATTTTTCTTTCGTAAACGGACAAAATACTACGCAAGGTGGTACTCACCTTAATGCATTTCGTGAAGCGTATGTGAAGACGATTAGAGAATTTTTCAATAAAAATTTTGAAGCGGCAGATGTTAGAAAATCAATAATTGCTGCTATTTCCATCAATGTAGAAGAACCTGTTTTTGAGTCTCAGACCAAAACAAAATTAGGTTCTAATGATATTGGACCTAACGGACCTACGGTAAGAACTTTTATTATAGATTTTTTAAAGAAAAAATTAGATGATTTCTTACACAAAAACCCAGAAGTAGCAGAAGCTATCCAAAGGAAAATAATTATTTCTGAGAGAGAGAGAAAAGAACTTTCTGGCATTCAAAAATTAGCAAGAGAAAGAGCCAAAAAAGTGTCTCTTCATAATAAAAAATTAAGAGATTGCAGACAGCATTATAACGACCAAAAAGCCATAAGAAAAGCCGAAACGCAAATTTTTATTACCGAAGGAGATTCTGCATCTGGTTCTATTACCAAATCTAGAGATGTAGAAACGCAAGCTGTTTTTTCGCTAAGAGGTAAACCGCTCAATTGCTATGGTCTTACCAAAAGAGTAGTGTATGAAAATGAGGAGTTTAACCTTTTGCAAGCGGCGCTGAATATTGAAGATTCTATGGAAGATTTGCGTTATAATCAAGTAATTATTGCAACTGATGCTGATGTGGATGGTATGCACATCAGGCTTTTGATGATTACTTTTTTCTTGCAGTTTTTCCCAGATTTAATTAAAAACGGACATCTTTATATTCTTCAAACTCCACTTTTCAGGGTGAGGAATAAAAAAGAAACACGCTATTGCTACAGTGATGCAGAAAGGGTGAAAGCACTTGATGAGCTTGGTAAAAATCCTGAAATTACGAGATTTAAGGGGTTAGGTGAGATTTCACCAGACGAATTTAAGCACTTTATTGGCAAAGATATCAGATTAGAACCAGTAGTATTAGGTAAAGATCAAACCATAGAGAATCTATTAGAGTTTTATATGGGTAAAAATACACCTGATAGACAATTGTTTATTTTAGAGAATTTGGTGGTTGAGGAAGCCAATTTTGATAAAAAGGAAGAATCAAGTCGGTAAAAAAATAGAAAAACTAATATCTAACCAAAAACACAACACAAATGAGATTAAGTAATAGAACCAAAGCACCATATTACAATTTTGCATTAACATTGATTAATGTGATAATTGTATTAGGGGTATTTGCATTTATTTTAGAAAAAACCAGATTGGCAATGTTCGGTGGAGAAGAAGTATTATTTTTAATTATCCCGTTTTGTTTACTGTTATTATTTATTCTTAGAGGAAGGCAAATTTTTGAGTATGATAGTGACGGAGAAGCTGTTAATTTTAAAAATAGAAATATTATTCCATTTCTAACAAAAGAAGCCAAAGATGAATTTCCTAAATACAAATTAATTTCCTACGAAGTAGTAAATGCAATTTTGTTCAAAAAATTATTTATAAAAATTAGAAGTAAAAAAGATCATGCTGCTATTATTTTGAAATATGACATATCATATCTTACCATTAAGGAAATAAAAGACTTGAAAGTGTCTTTAAGCAAAATAGTAAAAGCCAATAGAGAAGCCAAAAGAGAAGGTAAAACGCAAGGACAATAATGGAAGAAAACACGCACAAGGAAGAATCCCTAAGAAAAGTTTCTGGTCTATACAAAGACTGGTTTTTAGATTATGCTTCTTATGTAATTTTAGATAGAGCTATTCCGTCTATTTTTGATGGTTTCAAGCCAGTACAACGTAGAATTATGCATTCTATGCGTGAACTGGAAGATGGTAGGTATAATAAAGTTGCCAATGTAGTAGGAAATACCATGAAATACCATCCTCATGGTGATGCTTCTATTACTGATGCTATGGTGCAAATAGGGCAAAAAGAACTCTTAATAGATACCCAAGGAAACTGGGGAAACATCTACACTGGAGATTCAGCTGCGGCTGCCCGTTATATAGAAGCCAGACTTACTCCCTTTGCGCTAGAAGTTGTTTTTAATCCCAAAACTACAGATTGGGCTAAGTCTTATGATGGTAGAAATAACGAACCAATAGACCTTCCTGTAAAATTTCCTTTGCTTTTAGCACAAGGTGTAGAAGGAATTGGGGTGGGGCTTTCTACTAAAATTCTTCCACATAATTTTAATGAATTAATAGACGCTTCTGTTAAGTATCTGAAAGGTAAAAAGTTTGAAATTTATCCAGATTTTCAAACCGCAGGAATGCTAGATGTTACCAATTATAATGATGGTCAACGTGGTGGTAAAGTGCGTGCCAGAGCCAGAATTATCCAAAAAGATAAACATACCCTTTGCATTACCGAACTTCCTTTTTCTAAAAACACTGGCGAATTGATAGACAGCATCATCAAAGCCAATGAAAAAGGAAAAATTAAAATTAAAAAAATTGAAGACAATACTTCAGACAAAGTAGAAATCAATATTCTGCTGAATAATGATGTGTCTCCAGACAAAACCATAGATGCACTCTATGCTTTCACAGATTGTGAAGTTTCTATTTCGCCTAATGCATGTGTAATCGTAGGAGATAAACCAGAATTTCTTACCGTTTCTGAAATTTTAAGAAGAAACACAGATCATACGGTTTCTTTGCTCAAAAAAGAATTAGAGATTGAACTCAATGAATTGCAAGAAAAATGGCATTTTGCATCTTTAGAAAGAATTTTCATTGAAAATGAAATTTATCAAGAAATTAAAGGCAAAGATTCTAAAGAAGCTGTTTACGAAGCGATAAATAAAGCATTGAAACCTTTCACTAAAAAATTAATGAGAGAGGTTACAGTAGATGATATCATTCGTCTTACAGAACTTCCGTTTATGCGTATTTCTAGGTATGATAGAGATAAAGCCGAAGAAAATATCTTGGCTCTAGAAGGTAAAATGGAACAAGTGAAACATCATTTGGCCAATTTAATTGCTTATGCTATTGATTATTTTACCAATATTCAGAAAAAATACGGTAAAGACAAAGAACGTAAAACTGAACTAAGAATTTTTGATACCATAGACGCTACCAAAGTAGTTTTGGCCAATGAAAAATTCTACGTTAATAGAGCTGAAGGTTTCATAGGGACTTCTCTCAAAAAAGATGAGTATGTATTTGATTGTTCGGATATTGATGACATCATTACCTTCCAAAAAGATGGTACTATGAAGGTGGTAAAAGTAGAAGCCAAGACCTTCATTGGTAAAAATATAGAACACGTAGGAATTTTCAAAAAAGGAGACAAACGTACGGTTTACAATATGATCTACAGAGAAGGAAAAGACGGGCCATACTATATGAAACGTTTCTCTGTAACGGGCGTAACCAGAAATGCAGATTACAAATTAGCTTCTGATAAAAAAGGTTCAGAAATGCTGTATTTTTCTGCCAATCCTAATGGTGAAGCAGAAACGGTAACCGTTCTATTAAAACCGAATTCTAGAGTAAGGAAAAGCAAAATCGATATTGATTTCTCAGAATTAGCGATTAAAGGACGTGATTCTAGAGGGAATTTGGTAACCAAATATGCGGTGAAAAAAGTAGATTTAAAAGAAGAAGGCGTTTCTACTTTGGCACCTAGAAAAATTTGGTTTGATGATACCGTTCGCCGTCTTAATGCTGATGGAAGAGGCACACTACTCGGAAGTTTCAAAGGAGATGATAAAATTCTCACCATCAATCAAAACGGCGAAGCCAAGTTGGTTTCTTTTGACCTTAGCAATAGATTTGATGACGAATATTTGATTTTAGAAAAATGGAATCCAGAACAAGCAGTTTCTTGTATCTATTTTGATGGAGAAAAAGGTATTTATTTTATCAAACGTTTCTTACTAGAAAATACCACCAATGTGCAGACTTTTATGCCAAGCGAACATTCTAAATCTTTTATAGAATTTGTAGGAACTTCTGACAATTGTACCGCCGAAATTATCTTTGCAAAAGATAAAAGTGGTAAAGAAAGAGAACCAGAATTGATTACTATTGATGAATTTATTACGGTGAAAGGGATTAAAGCAATGGGCAATCAGTTCGCTAAAGATAAGGTAAAAGCAATCAACATTACCGTTCCAGAACCAATAGAAGAAGAGGAAGAACCAGAAATTGAAGAAACTTCTGAAATTGGCGACGAAATACCAGAAGAAGGACAAATAGGAGACCTATTTTCTAGCGAAGAATAAAATGATTTACAATTTCCGATGTCGGATTTATGATTTTATGTTTGAAAAAAATTAAATTTCCATCATCTAACATCTAACATCTAACAATTAATAAATATGCATCCAGTTTTAATAGCAGTTATTGCCATTACCGTCATTATAAGTTTAGCAGGCTTCCAAAACGTTTCTGTTTTTGAACAATATAAATTTAATGTAAGTGCCATCAAATACAAAAAAGAATATATCAGATTGCTTTCTGCTGGTTTTTTACACGCAGATTGGGGACATTTATTCTTCAATATGTTAACCTTGTATTTCTTTGGTCCAATTGTTTTAGAAGCTTTTGATATAGTAGGTTTTATTCTAATTTATTTAGGTTCTATTATACTAGGTAATCTTTTTTCATTATACCTATATCAAAAGCAAGGTTGGTATTCCGCTATTGGAGCAAGTGGAGGTGTTTCTGGAATTCTATTTGCAGCAATTGCAGTTTATCCTATGATTGGAATAGGAATTTTATTTATTCCAATTCCTATTAAAGGCTATATTTTTGGAGCATTATATTTTTCTTATTCAGTTTATATGATGCTTAATCCTAAACCTCACGATAATATTGGTCATGCTGCGCATTTGGGCGGTGCTGCTTTTGGTTTGGTTTATGCGGTAGCTACAGAACCTGAAGTTGCTTTTAGTAATATTTACTTTCTAGGAGTGATGTCTTTGCCTTTATTGTATATGGCATATCAGGTTTTTGTGAAAAAAAGAATTGGATAAATTTTATCTGTCAATTTTAAAAATAAAAAAGTCGGAAACTAATTCCGACTTTCTGTATTTTCTACGGCTTCTCATCCGTCAATTCAAATCCCCAATCTTTGCCTTTTAGTGTAGATGGAATTCCTCTCGTCATCCAAACTGGTGCTTTGGCATCTTTCAGATAATAATCAAAAAACTGTTGTTCACGAATTTGAATATCTTTTTTATTTTGTCTTTTGGTCAGGTTATGGTCATCATTATTGTAGTTTAATAACCACACTTTTTTGTCTAATCTTCGCAGTGCGGTAAACATTTCAATCCCTTGATACCAAGGAACAGCGCCATCTTTGTCATTGCTCATAATTACAACAGGTGTGGTTACTTTATCTAAATGAAAAAGCGGAGAATTTTCTAAATACAATTCTGGAGCTTCCCAGAGTGTTTTCCCTATTCTGCTCTGACTTTTTTCGTACTGAAACTGACGGTTCATACCACTTGACCATCTTATTCCACCGTACGCTGAGGTCATATTGACTACTGGCGCACCTGCCCAAGCTGCAGCATACATATCATTTTGAGTGATGAGATAAGAAACTTGATAACCACCCCAACTTTGCCCTTGAATTCCTATTTTTTTGCCATTTACCCAAGAATTTTTCTTTAAATATTCTACACCAGAATTAATGAATTCTACGGCAGATTGACCGGGATGTCCGTCTTCATAAGAAATATCTGGTGCAAAAACCAAATAACCATTGCTCACAAAATACGGAATATTTAATCGAGATGGAGTAGGAGCTGGCGCGATATAGCGGTTTAATCCGTCAGAAAGTTTTTCGTAGAAATAAACAATCATAGGATATTTTTTATTCGGGTCAAAATCTTCTGGTTTGTACAAAATTCCTTTAGAATGGTAACCTTTTGGCGTCGCCCAAGAGATAAGTTCTGTAGTTCCCCAGTTGTATTGGCTTTGTTGAGGATTGATTTCTGAAATTTTATTTTCTGTTTTAAAGTGATTAGAAATGTAAACATTTGGTGCTTGCTGATACGTTTCTTTAGTGTAAGAATAGACTTCTGCATTTTTGGCTTTCATTAAATTTTTATAGCCATAGAAATCTCCCATTTGCAAAAATTCTGGATTTTTAGCGGATAAAATTTTAGTTTTAAAAATTCCTGATTGCTTATTCTCTTCATTGAAAGCAAAAAGATACATTTCTGCATTTCTGTTGAAACTTCTAATGTCTTTATCGAGTTGATACGTGTCAAAAGAAATTTTATTTTTTCTTCCGAAACCATTGGTGATGTTTTTAGGTGCTGTTTTTCCGTCTAAAAAAAATTCCCAAAGGTCATATCTATCTTTAATAATTACCGAAAAATCTTTGTCTGTAAATCCTTCCAAACCATAAGAATTGGGATAATCTGGCATATCAAATTCTTCGTCTGTGAATTTTACTGCTAATCCTTTATTAAGTTGAGTGGTAGATTTTTTATCAATATCATAAGAGTACCAATTGCCATTTTCTCGGTTAAAATAAACCATAAATTTTCCCAAAGGCGAAGGATAGATTCTTCCGTTCAGGTTTTTTAGAAATTCTGTAGCTTCTCCCGTTAAATTGTTTACGATATAATAGTTTTTCTTTTCTGCACCTGTCCATTGTGATTCTGCTCTGGAATCATTATTAGAAATTCCGAGAGAAAATGGAGCATTTCCCTCATTAATAATAGCAATAGAATCCATTTTAGGATGAGAAAGTGTAGTAAGCATTTCAGGTTTTTCGGTTTGAAGAACGGCATCGTAAGATTTTTTTAAATCCTTATTCAGATTTTTAAGCTGAATGGTTTTTAGATAATCATCTTTAAAGCTCCAAACGTCTAAAATAGCATGATCGTTTGCAATAAGAGCAGTGTCTTTGGCAATAGGTTTTGGTGCAACCCCGAAGTACAATTGTTTGCCGTTTTTACTGAAATTAGGCGCTTGATTTTCAGAGATTACCCAGTCTTTCGGTATTTTTTGAGAATTTTGATTGATGACAGTTTTCTTATTCTTAGAGAAATAATATAAATTATAATCTTTCACCAAGTCATTTTCGGCAGAAGTGGTACCTGTTAATGCAAATTGAGTTCCTGATTTGTCAAAAGTTAATTGTGCAAAATCACCTTCTTCTTCTAATAATTTATTGGCAGCAAAGTTTTCTAAATTTACCAAATTCACGGTTTGAAGCGCATATTTTTTTGGTTTAGATTTATCTTTTGGTTTATCTTTTTCCTTGTCTTTGTCTTTAGGGTCTTTCTTTTCTTCTGGTTTTTGTGTTACGAAAGCCAATTGTTTTCCGTTTTCGCTGAACTGATATTTTACCACATTTTGAAAACTCTGTTTCTGTCCTGTTGCCAGATTAATAACCACCAATTCAGACGGTTTAGCATTTTTGTCGTCATCTTCTTTTGCATCATCTTTGTCGTCATCTTTTGCTGAATCTGTAGATCTGTCTTTTAAATTTTCGAGAAGATAAGCAAGGTAAGAACCACCTTTAAAAGGCGCTTTGTAAGATTTTACATTGGCAATTTTTTCTATTTTGTTGTTAAAAAGATTGATGATATAAAGAGAATCTTTGGTGAGTTTGTCCTTTTTTAGTTTTTTGTCTTTTACGGCTTTTATGTCTTTGTAGAAAGGTTTTACCGTAAAAAATGCAAATTTAGAATCGCTGGTTAAGAATAATTTGCTAGCTCTCGGGAATTTTTGTTGAGTTTTATTAACGGTAGAATATAAATAAAGGTTTCCGTCTCCTTCTTGCGCATCTACATAATAACCAAGCCATTTTCCATCGTTAGAAATTAATCTGCTTCCTACAGATTGCCAAGCATCATAAACGCTATGATCAAGAGTTTTTTTTTGAGCAGAAATAAAATTAACAATCAATAAAAAAGCATAAAAAATAAGGGGTTTTAATTTCAGCATAATACTATATTTATGAGATTATGCTATAAAAATAAGTAAAACCTATTAAAAGTTATTAAAAATTTGATGATTTCTTTGCAAAAATAAATCTGTCGTTTCCTGATAAATCTTTGATTAATTGGGATTCTGAAAAATTTTGAAATAATTCTAAAGTTTCCTTTCCTAGTTTTTGATTGATTTCTAAGAAAATCATTCCGTTTTCGTTAAGGAATTGTTCTGCATCTTTGGCAATTTTTCGATAAAAAATTAAAGCATCAGAAGTAGGCGAAAACAGAGCAATATTAGGTTCAAAACCTTTCACAGAATCTTCAATTTCAGGATTTTCATCAATACCAATGTAAGGCGGATTAGAAATGATGATGTCGTAATTTTCGGTAAGTTCTGTGTTCAGATAATCTTTTTTGATGAAATTGATTTCTTTTTTATGAAAATCTGCATTTTTTTTGGCAATTTCAAGGGCTTTTTCAGAAATATCCATCGCAGAAACTTCCGAATTTGGAAAAAATCTCCTCAAGGTAATCGGAATAATACCAGAACCAGTTCCAATGTCTAAAATTTTAAAATTTTGAATTTTGAATTTTAAGTTTTGAATTTCTATTTTGGCTAATTCCACTAATTCTTCCGTTTCAGGTCTTGGAATCAAGACATTTTCATCTACGAAAAATTTTTCACCGTAGAATTCTGTATAACCCAAAATTTGTTGGTAAGGTTTACCATTTTTTAATTTTAAAGCAATTTCTTTGAGTTCTTCTTCATCACTTATCAAAAGTTCTTGGTGTGCAAATCTGCGTTGCTGAAACCTATCAAAACCAGTTTTTTCATACAAGAAAATAGAGTAGAGCTTGGCGCTTTCGGCTTCTGTGTAAAGCTCTGAAAGTTCACTTTTAAAATATCTTTTGAATTCTAAAATGGTCATTTTAAATTGCTGCTGCTTTTAATTTCAACTTTTTCGCCATTTTCTTTTTCTGCAATATAGTTTTCTGTACTGAAATATGCCCATTTCATCATCTCACAATCTGAAAATTCTGAAGCTTTTTTGCCATTAATAGACTTTATTTTTTCTCCAATTATTAGATTTTTAGCTGTAGAATTATCATTCATATTTTTAGAAATCACAGTTAAATGCCCATCGATAAAAATTGCTTTAGCATCCATTCGTGTTTTTGGTAGAATTTTTTTGTTACTCGGTTTTAGATAAAAAGAGTTTTCATTAAAATTCATTATTAAAACATCTGAAAATTGATTAAAAAAGTTAATTCCAATTTTGGTATCTGTAGTTTTGTTGATGGTTATAGGTAATTGATTGATAGTAATTTGGTCTAATTTTATTTCGTCTAAGAAAAAAGTATTAAAAGGTTCTGGCTTTCCCAGTCCGCTTGCTCCCATATTGGTAGAGATAAATTCATTTACTTGGTTTTGTGATTTTTTCTCATCAAAAATTTTATTCACAATTTCTATTTCTTTGGAATTAATCTCCATAATTCCCGCAAAACCAGTATCTAATAAACAATTTTTGAAAGTTTTGTTATTGATTGAAAAATCAATTAAAGGTCTATTGCTATTATAATAAACATCCCATTTTTTATATGTGTCATCAGTTTTGAATGGAGCTTTAGAAATGTAAATTAGTTTTTTGTTGAAATCAATCTTCCAATTAAATTTTTTAATAAAATCTTGACCTAAAAGTAATAAATTGTTGCAATATAAAAAAGGCATATCAAAAGTGACTCCTTTTATATTTTTTACTTCGAATTTTCCTACAGAAATAGATTCTATTTTTGTGTTGTTTAATTTTATTTTTTTCCTGCTAGAATCATTTATGGTTCTTCCTGAATCTAGAATCTCTACATTGGCAATTTTATTATTAATAGAATTGGATAAAGAAACAGCAGCTCCTGTATCAAAAGCAAATTCTACATCTTTTCCATTTAGTTTTCCATTAAAAGTAAGCAATTGTTTTTCTAAAGAAAAAGGTATTGAATCAATCTCTTTTTTTTGAGAATAGCAAAAAGATAACGTTAAAAGTAAATTTAACAACAAGTAAGTTTTCTTCATTTTAAAAATTTTATCTTACAAAAACCAATTTATTTTTAGTCGATTTTTCTTCATTAATCAAGTAATTTTCGTAGTTGAAAGCTTTTACATCATTCAATGTTTTGGCATTGGTTTCTGCACAAAATCTGGCAACTAAACCTCTGGCGTGTTTGGTGTAAACTACAATGGTTTTTAGCTTTCCATCTGGTTGAGTTTGATAAAATTCAAAATCAATGATGGGATTGTTGATTTTTTTTCTGTTTACTACTTTTCCGTATTCATTGCTTGCCAAATTGAGCAATATTTCATTTTTTTTGAGTTCTGAATTGAGCTGTTCGGTTACTTTATCAGACCAAAATTGATAGAGATTTTTATACGTTGAAAATTCGAAATTTCTACCCATTTCTAAACGATAAAGCATTACTTTGTCTGATGGTTTTAGCAATCCGTAAAGACCAGACAGAATTCTGTGGTTTTTTTGTAAATAATCTACCGCTTTTTTATCAAGAGTTTTAGCATCAAGCCCTCTGTAAACCTCGCCAGTAAATGCAAAAAGAGCAGGGCAAGATTGTTTAGCGGTTGGTTTTGGTTTCCAAACTTGGTTGCGTTGCCAGTTTTCGTCTGCTAGTTTGGGCGAAATTTCCATTAATTCTGACAAATATTGAGGAGATTTTTCTTTGAGGTAAGACTGTATAAAAGAGGCTTCTTCTATAAATTTAGGAGTGGTAGATTTTAGAAATTCGGTGGAATTTTCTACGTTCATTAATTTAGCAGGTGAAGTAATGATTTTCATTAGAATAAGGAAATTTGAAATTGAAAGTTCAAAAATAACACAAATTTTGATTTTTGCAGCCTATTTCTTTGATAGACGGAACTTGCGCCCCGAGTTGAGTGGAACTCTTTTTGCGAAATACAATGAAACAAAAAAGAGAGAACGGAATGAGGAAACCTAACGAAGTGGCAACTTTAGGAGTCAAATTGGCGCCCAAAAAATTATAATTCTCCCTTTCCTTCACGTAAAATTTCGGGTTCTCCACTGGTTAAATCTACGATGGTAGATGCCTCATTATCTCCGTAGCCAGAATCTATCACAATATCTACCAGATGGTCATATTTCTCGGCGATAAGTTCTGGGTCTGTAGAGTATTCTATCACCTCGTCATCATCTTTGATGGAAGTAGAAGCGATAGGATGCCCTAATTTTTCTACAATTAATTGAGGAATAGGATGGTCTGGAACACGGATTCCTACTGTTTTTTTGCCTTTATATGCCAAAGGAAGACTTTTGTTGGCTTCTAAGATAAAGGTAAACGGACCAGGAATTTTACTTTTTAAAAGCCTGAAAGTAGAAGTTTCTATAGGTCTGGTAAACTCTGAAAGATGGCTCAGATTGTTACAAATAATGGAGAATTGGGCTTTTTCTAGCGTGGTATGCTTTAGTTTTGCCAGTTTTTCCATAGCTTTTATATTGTTGATGTCGCATCCCAAAGCATATACCGTATCTGATGGATAGATAATTAATCCTCCATTTTCTAAAGTTTTAATGACCTCATTAATGTAATTTTCTTGAGGATTATTAGGGTATATTTTTAGGATTTTTGCCATACATCAAAGATAAGGAATAAAAAAAGAGAATCAAAATTTTTGATTCTCTTTTGGATTTTGTAGCCCGAAGCAAACTATTATCGAACGAAATTATTCTTGGATTTAGAAAACTTTATGAATTAAAACCAGTCTTAGAAGAAGCAGGCTTATACCCTTTACCAGTAAACAATCAAAACTTTGCAGGGTTATGATGAAGGGGGCTTACACTACGATTCCGATTGGTTTAATACAGTATGCAATAGTCAGACGAAAATTAAACCACCTTAAGATATACACATTTTTAAAGTGTATATCCAGCGGACATTTGTCAGTGAAAGCCAATAGTTACAAAATATGGGCAAAAGAAATTGGGATTAGTGAGAAGACCCTAAAAACCTGCTTAGATTGGATGTTAAAGAACAGGTGGCTTTCCTTCAATTCTAAGACTCAATCTTTAAGGGTTGTGAGTTATGGACAACTTAAACGAAAATACAAAACGAGATTTCATACAGCTTTAAAATTTGATAGACCAAACTTCAAAGACTTTAGAGGGCTTTGTGCGGTTGCTCTGATTGGATTTTACAGAAATTCAAAAAAATTTTTTGACAAGAAAAATAAAGTGTCGGGGGTTATTAATGGAATTCCCAGAAAGAGTACTTACGCTCTTCCAAAAAATTATTATGACTTTTCTGTAAGATACTTTGCAAAGTGTTTAGGTGTTTCGGTTACCACTGCCGAGAACTTAAAAAAAGAAGCGTTAAAGTTTGGTTTTATTATTGTCAAGAAAAACTATTTCTACGCAGAAGATTTCAAAGGCAAAAAGATTCCTATGGAATTTATTAAGTATAATGTTAAAAAATTAGATAAAGGACATTATTTTATATCTGCCAAAGGAGTTTTAGTTAAAGGTTCAGACCTCATCAAAATAAATGTCCATTTGAAGCGAAAATGGTGGGGAGTTGATTAGGAAAAAAAGTGTACAGTAATAATGGGGTATTATAAAGGGAGAGAAGATAACTACTCCAGAGTTCATCCTGTAATCTCTGTACAGTAAACTTTTAAAAGAAGTAAGACAATAGAGAAAAGTAGAAAGCATTAGAAAGTAAAGGAAGGTTTAGAAACTCTTAAACTATGGAGATGGGAAGTTTATAGAAAAGTTGGTAATTTGATTAGTTGGAATCACATAAAACGCATAACTAACGGTAAATCAATAATATAAATTTGTGTATCTACGAAAAATTTCTTATATTTAAGTAGTGAAAACACAGGGGATATCTATTGTTACTGCAAGTTTTGAGAGTATAAATACCCAATCCTATGAAGGCTTTACCTTGATAAGCATTGTCGGGAAAGTTTACGGAAGTTACAAGAACTCGGAGAAAGTTAAGAAACTGGTAGGATTTAGCATTTTCAGAATGTACAGCAACCAGAGAGCAGGAGACTTTTTAGCATGTAATCTTCTTTACAGGAAAAAGTTGCAGAGAAAGGGAGTAGAAAAATTATTGAATGACATCAGGGTGTTCTGCAAAGAGGAAAACACCACAAAGGCTGTTTTGTTGGGATATGGAATAGGAAATGAGTTTTGCTACCGCCACATCTTTTCGGACTTTTTAAGGGCTAAAGGTGTCTCCGTAGAAGCAGAGGAAGAAATTGACATAATCACCCAGCAAAAATATTGGAGTGAGGACATCTACAAACTTCGTGGGCATTTCAATTTATCCGACAAACTCGTGGGGGAAACTCTGGAAGGTATGGAATGGATGTTTGCTGCTACTATGGAGAATAATCCTCATTTTTATTCAATTCGTGAAAAATTCGGAGATAATCTCACCTTTTTACAGTTAGTCTCCCATATACGATACTTTGGAGAGTTAGTAGATTTTGAAGATGTAATTTACAGGGTGTGGAGTTATAAAGGCTTCTCTTATTGGTCAATGCCAAGCGACCTGCTGAATGAAGATGTGGATTTGATAAACAGGAAAACTATAATTTAATTCCAGAAAATAAGACAAATTAGACACTATATGTACGTGCGTGAGATAAATAAAGACAGTATTTCAACCCAGCAGAAGAAAGCGAAGCTACTGAAGGCACTAGGGAAAACTTTAGGCTTGATTGCCCCTGCTTGCAGAATGGCAAGGGTAAACAGGCAGACTTTCTACAATTGGCTCAAATCAGATTTGCAGTTTAAAGATGACTATCAAAACATCGTAGAAGACTCTTTAGACTTTGCAGAGGCAACCTTATTTCAGTTAATTTCAAATGGCAATGCAAAAGCTACGATATTTTTCTTAAGCCACAAAGCAAGACATAGGGGCTGGAGTTTATCTGCTTCTCCTAATGGAAATATTGCTTATCAAAAAAATCTTAATGATTTAGAAAGTAAGTCTGATAAGGATTTGTGGGAAATTATTAACAACAATTAGAAGATTTCACACCAGCATTAAATCCGTTACAAACCTTAAACGAGCGTTCAAGAAACATTATAAATTAAATAACCAAAGAATAAATGCAAAAATACATAGCCTATTACAGAGTTTCCACCAAACAACAGGGAGAAAGTGGATTGGGACTCGAAGCCCAAAAAACAATGGTAAAAAATTTCTTGAAAAATGATGACATTCTCATTTGTGAATTTGAAGAGGTTGAGAGTGGTAAAAATAACAACCGACCTCAGTTATTGAAAGCCATAGAAAAAAGCAAAAGTGAAGGTGCAACTTTGCTCATCGCTAAACTTGATAGACTCAGCAGAAATGCTGGGTTTATCTTTTTATTGAAGGATAGTAATGTAGATTTCAAATGTTGCGATATGCCAGAGGCAAACTCCCTCACTATTGGGATAATGGCGGTGTTGGCACAAGAAGAGAGGGAACTTATTAGCAAAAGGACAATTTCAGCACTTCAAGAACTGAAATCCAAAGGCGTAAAATTAGGCAATCCAAAAAACTTAACTCCAGAAGCCCAAAAAATGGGAAGTGAGGCGATGAGATTGAAGGCATTAAGTAATGAGAATAACCGCAAGGCTACGGCTCTCATCGTTTCACTACGCAATGCAGGTAAAACATACAGCAAGATTGCAAATGAGCTAAATAGCAGTGGATTTAAGACCAGCAGAGGTTTTGAGTTTAACTCATCCCAAGTTTTAGTATTGTATGATAGATTTCTGCAAAATCAAATAGAGGCTTAAAAACTTCTCAAATTTTCAATGATAAGGAAATGTATTGAAAAAGAAATAGAGTTTCTCCATAGCCTTAAAAACTGTCAAGAATTAGACATGAAACGATGTAGGTAAAGTGGCAAAACGCTCATTAATAAAGAGTTTTTCGCAGGTGCAAAAATTTTAAATAAGAAATAATTACATAATGTTTTGGGAAATCAAAATGATAATTTGTAATTTAGCCATTAGAAAATTTTAACGAAAAAATATAAAAGCGTCGCTTTTATTCTGTAAGAAGGAATCTGGTAAATTCAAAGTAACACAGGATAAACAGTTGATGCCTCTACGTCTGCGTAGAGGCTATTCTTGTTTGTGTTACAAGGCTTACCAGAGCCTCTTCTTGCAAATTGAGTTTAGTCCTCTGCGCTTTTTCATCTAAAAAAAATACAATTAACCAACTTCTCAGGGACTGGAAGTAAATAAAAATATCAGTCTTATGAGAATCGTAAAATTTATTATCGGTGCATTGTTTATCATCGCCTCTTTAGGCATGTTCGCCCAAAAGGAAGTTTTAACGGGATTAATTTCTGTAATTTTAGGAGCAATTATTCTTCCTCCAGTTTCAGAAAAAATCAAAGAAAAGTTTAATCAGTGGAACAGCAAAGGCGTAAGGTATGTAACCTATGCCGTTTTATTGGCTTTGGTTGGGGTAACTTCTAATAAGGCAAAGTTTCCTTCTTCAAATTTAACGGTAAATGAAAATTCTATAGAAGATGTTTCCAGCCAAAACCCTTACCAAAATTATCTTGATGAGGTTGATAAAAATATTGCTTCCCTTTCTCCTGAGAGAAAAGCAGAGCGAGAAAAAATACATTCCGAATTAAAGTCAAATCCTGTCTATATTCAATTAGTTAAACAAAAAGTTGTTAATTCTGAATATTTATCTGTCCTAAATGCTATTACTAATGGGATTACCAATATTTCAGGAACAACTTTTGCTATTAACAGCGATGTCGAGCAACAGGTAACTTCTTCTGCTGACGGAGAGAACAAAATGAGTTTCGTTGTAAAAGCTTGTGCTTTAGCTATTCCCAGCGCTAACGGTGGGCTTCCAAAAGAAATTCTGGAGGTTTTTGATAGATATAAATCTAAATTTGGAGCATCTGGAGTAAAAGGAACTTCATACGATTTAGACAAAAACCCTCAACAAATCAAATACGACTATGATTTAACACCATTCTTTGCCTTGATGAACCCAAATGACAAAGAGAATTTGGAGGCGGTTTACGAGGCTAAAAACAATGGGCTTTCTTCTTGGAATGAAAAAGGAAATTATACCTACCCATATATTGCTACAAAAGAAGGATTTTTAGCAAAACTGAAACAGATTGACCCACAAAGCAAACTTTTTCCAAAAGTAGATATGGAGGTAACCGCATCGGAACTCTACAGAGCCTACGAGGCTAACGAGGTTTCCGCAGACCAGCAATATAAAGGCAAAAGGCTGTTGATTACGGGTGCCGTTGAAAATATTGGCAAAGACGTGATGGATAATCCTTATGTAGCATTAAAGATAGATTTCTTGAAAGGAGTAAACTGCTATTTCGATGATGAAAACAACAAGGTTTTGTCGCAATTGAACAAAGGACAGAAAATTCAAATTATAGGAACTTGTGCGGGGCTTACCCTTACCGATGTAGTTGTGAAAGATTGTGAGTTGTGGGAATGACAGCCACTTGAGGAGAATAATAAAAATAATACAGAGTTGCATGGTTTTGTAGATAATACAATAGAGGATATAAACAAATTTGAATAAAAGTTAAACTTTAATTATTCAAAATAAGTAATAACTTTACAACATAAAATAAAATTTATTTTGAATAATATTTTAATCATCGACGACGAAGAAAAATTAAGAAACCTACTTTCAAGAATCATTGAAATGGAAGATTTTGAAGTTTTCCAAGCCAAAGATTGTACTTCGGGTTTAAAAATTTTGGATAAAAATGATATTGATGTGGTGATTAGCGATGTGAAATTACCAGACGGTTCAGGAGTAGATTTGGTAAAGAGCATCAAAGAAAAAAATCCGATCCCCGAAATTATTTTGCTTACCGCTTACGGAAATATTCCAGATAGTGTAACCGCCATTAAAAATGGAGCTTTCGATTACCTTACCAAAGGTGATGACAACAATAAGATTATTCCGCTCATTTACAAAGCATTAGAAAAAGTTACACTTACAAAAAAAATACTTAAACTTGAGAAAAAGCTTAGCAATAATTACTCCTTTGATACTATAGTAGGAAATTCTAAAATAATTTCTGATATTAAAAATTTGGCAAAAAAAGTCGCCAAAACCAATACCACGGTTTTGCTTACTGGCGAAACAGGAACAGGCAAAGAACTTTTTGCACAAGCCATACATCACGAAAGTTTGAGAAGCAAACAAAATTTTGTTGCCATCAATTGTTCGGCTTTCAGTAAAGATTTATTAGAAAATGAACTATTCGGTCATAAAGCAGGCTCGTTTACAGGTGCTAACAAAGACCAAAAAGGACTATTTGAAGAAGCAAATAAAGGCACTCTTTTTTTAGATGAAATTGGTGAAATGGCGTTGGAATTGCAGGCAAAAATTTTGCGGGTTTTAGAAACGGGAGAATTTTTAAAAATTGGTGATACTAAGCCTACCAAAATCGATGTAAGAATTATTACGGCTACCAACAGAAATCTTCAACAAGAGATACAGAACGGAAATTTCAGAGAAGATTTGTTTTACCGAATTTCTGCTTTTCAAATCCATATTCCGCCATTGCGGGAAAGGCAAGAAGACATTCCTGAACTTATTAAAATATTTGCCACGAAGTTTGCTTATAATCAAGGAAAAAAAATAGAAAATATTTCTGAAAATTTCATTAAAGTGCTTCAAAATCAACCTTGGAATGGAAATATCAGAGAACTAAAAAACATAGTTGAAAGAAGCCTAATTTTGATGGAAGGAAACCAGCTTACGGAAGATACTTTGCCAATGGAAATCCTCACAAAATCTAATTCATTTAATAATAGCGATTTAGTTTTCAATCTTTCAGAAGTTGAAAAAAAACATATCCTAAAAATTTTAGAGCATACCCAAAATAACAAAACCAAAACTGCCGAACTTTTGGGAATTGGTACAGCGACGCTTTACCGAAAACTTTCAGAATACGGAATTTCTTAAAAAAATCCTATCAAAACGATAAAACGACCCTCTCAAAATGAGAGGGTTTTTCATTTCAAAACATTAGTTGAAAATTTTATTTATCTGCAAATCAATCACTTAAATTGATTTCGATTTTTTGGTTAAAGAATTGAGTATAGCAAACCAAAATATTTACGCTATGATTACAACAATTCTTTTAACCCTACTCGGAATCTTGGGATTCTACCTTTTCTTCCGTTCTGTTAATTTCTTTGAAAAAATTTAATTATGACACTATTATTTATCATCGCTTTGGTGGTTTTTGGGTACATGTGCTACGTACTTTTAAAACCTGAAAAATTCTAAAAATGAATGCACAGAAAATAAAGACATATATGCTTTTAGCGGCTATCTGCCTTTTCTTTTTGGCGTTTTTGGTGCTTATTTTTTTAAAACTTAAATTATTATTCAACTAAATTTAATTAACATGAACACAGAAATACTCGGTATCATCTTTATGTTCGGTTTGGTGGTTGTACTTGCCATTCCGTTCGGAAAATATATCAGCCAAGTTTTTCAAGGAGAAAAAACTTGGCTCGATTTCGTGATGAATCATTTAGACCAATTCATCTACCAATCTGGAGGTATTAATCCTAAAACTCAAATGAATTGGAAGCAACATTTGTTGGCAATGCTTTCCATCAATTTAGTGTGGTTTCTTTTTACCATGCTTATTCTTACCAATATGGGCTGGTTGCCTTTAAATCCTGATAAAAATCCGTCAATGAGTGGAGATTTGGCGTTCAATACAGCCATTAGTTTCATTGCCAATACTAATTTACAACACTATTCTGGCGAAACTGGAATTTCTTATTTAGGACAAATGGTACTAATGCTTTGGCAATTTTTAAGTGCAGGAATTGGTATTGCCGTTGTTGCCGTTTTATTCAATGCGATGCGTGAAAAAACTACCACAGAATTGGGCAATTTCTACTATTTTTTGGTAAGGAGTTGCACCCGAATTTTGTTGCCGATTGCTATCTTGGTGGCAAGTGTTTTTATTTTTAACGGAATGCCAATGACTTTTGACGGCAAAGCAAAAATGGCCACGCTTCAAGGTGATAAAGTAGAGGTAAGTCAAGGTCCAGTCGCAAGTTTTGTCGCCATAAAACATTTGGGAACCAATGGTGGTGGATTTTTCGGTGCCAATTCGGCTCATCCTTTTGAAAATCCTAATTATTTTACCAACATTGTTGAAATGGTGGTGCAAATGCTTATTCCTTTAGCTTTGATTTTTACAATAGGTTTTATGCTAAAAAGAAAAAAATTATCGTGGATGATTTTTGGAGTAATGACTTTCGGTTTTTTACTATTAACTGTACCAACAATAATGGCAGAAAATAGTGGAAACCCTGCTATTTCAAAAATGGGTATTAATCAGCATTTAGGAAGCATGGAAGGAAAAGAAATTCGTTTTGGTGCACCTGCTTCTGCCTATTGGAGCATTGCAACCACTGTAATTTCTACAGGTAGTGTAAACAGTATGCACGATAGTTTCACGCCTTTAAGCGGAATGAATCAAATGCTTGGCATGATGGTAAATGCTTTCTATGGCGGCTGTGGCGTAGGGATGCTCAATTTCTATATTTTCATCATTCTTGCTGTGTTTATAAGTGGTTTGATGGTGGGTAGAACTCCCGAATTTCTCGGTAAAAAAATTGAAGCCAAAGAAATGAAAATCGCTATGATTGTGGCATTGTTACATCCTTTTTTAATTTTAGTGGGAACTGCAATTTCAAGTTATCTCTACAATATTAATCCACAAGGAAATACAGGTTGGTTAGCTAATCCAAATTTCCATGGATTTAGCGAAATGCTGTACGAATTTACTTCGTCTAGTGCCAACAACGGAAGTGGTTTTGAAGGTTTGGGCGACAATGTTCCGTTTTGGAATATCGCTTGCGGAATTGTAATGCTTATTGGAAGATTTCTGCCAATAATTGGCCCAATCGCAATTGCAGGAATTTTAGCAAATAAAAAATATATTCCAGAAAGCAACGGTACTTTAAAAACCGATACCGCAACTTTCGGTTTGATGGTTTTTGCCGTAATAGCGATTGTCGCTGCACTTTCTTTCTTCCCAGCATTAGCATTGGGACCTATCGCAGAATATTTTACCCTTAAATAAATTTTAAAGAAATGTCAACTAATAATACTTCTTTATTTCAAAAAGATTTAATGAAAGAGGCTTTCAAAGAATCTTTTATAAAATTAAATCCAAAATTAATGTTCCGAAATCCAGTAATGTTTACGGTAGAAATAGGAACTTTTGTAATGTTCGTAGTTTGTATATGGATTTTATTAGGCGAAAAATCGCAAGGTAGTTTTGCATATAACTTCATTATATTTCTGGTGTTATTTCTTACGTTATTATTTGCCAATTTTGCCGAAGCCATTGCCGAAGCAAGAGGAAAAGCACAAGCCGATAGTTTGAGGAAAACAAGGGAAGAGACACCTGCAAAATTAGAAAACGGAGAAACCATTTCTTCTTCAAAACTAAAAAAAGGAGATGTATTTGTTTCTGAATCTGGCGATGTAATTCCGTCTGATGGCGAAATCATCGAAGGTTTGGCAACTATTGATGAAAGTGCTATTACAGGCGAATCTGCTCCCGTAATTCGGGAAGCAGGTGGTGATAAAAGTTCGGTAACTGGCGGAACAAAAGTGCTATCAGACAAAATAAAAGTACAAGTTACCACCAATCCTGGTGAAAGTTTCCTCGATAAAATGATTGCTTTGGTAGAAGGGGCAAGCCGACAAAAAACACCGAACGAAATTGCTCTAACCATACTTTTAGCAGGCTTTACATTGGTTTTTATTATAGTTACAGTTACTCTTAAATCTTTTGCTGATTTTGCACATGCTCCTATTACTATTGCATCATTTATTGCACTTTTTGTTTGTCTAATTCCAACGACTATTGGCGGTTTACTTTCTGCAATCGGCATTGCGGGAATGGACAGAGCATTACGTGCCAACGTAATTACAAAAAGCGGTAAAGCAGTAGAAACAGCAGGAGATATTGACGTGCTTCTACTAGACAAAACAGGTACCATTACTATAGGAAATAGAAAAGCCACGCATTTTTATCCAGCAAACGGTGTAGATAAGAACCATTTTATAAAAGATGTGGTGCTAAGTTCAATGGCAGATGAAACGCCCGAAGGGAAATCCATCATCGAATTAGCAAACATCAATCCGCTGAATTATAATATTCAAAATCCTACTTATATAAAATTTACTGCAGAAACTAGAAGTTCAGGAATTGATTTTGAAAATACAAAAATTAGAAAAGGAGCATCTGATGCAATGAAAAAACTCACAGAAAGCGTAGGTTACACCTTTCCTATAGAAGTTGCCGAAAGAGTTACTGAAATTTCTAAAAACGGAGGAACACCTTTGGTAGTAACTGAAAATGAAAAAGTAATGGGTGTAATTGAATTGCAGGATATTATAAAAACAGGAATTCAGGAGCGTTTTGAACGTTTGCGAAAAATGGGCATTAAAACTGTGATGGTAACAGGAGACAATCCTTTAACAGCTAAATTTATCGCCAATAAAGCAGGAGTAGATGATTTTATTGCAGAAGCAAAGCCTGAAGATAAAATGAACTACATTAAAAAAGAACAACAAGAAGGACGTTTGGTAGCTATGATGGGCGATGGAACAAACGATGCACCAGCATTGGCTCAAGCAGATGTGGGCGTAGCCATGAATAGCGGAACACAGGCTGCCAAAGAAGCAGGAAATATGGTAGATTTGGATAACGACCCTACCAAATTAATTGAAGTAGTAGAAATTGGCAAACAATTATTAATGACCAGAGGAACGCTTACTACGTTTAGTATTGCGAATGATGTAGCCAAATATTTTGCGATAATTCCTGCATTGTTTATTCTTGCAATTCCATCTTTGAATGCGCTTAACATCATGCATTTGCACAGTCCAGAAAGTGCAATTCTTTCTGCAGTTATTTTCAATGCAATTATTATCCCTATGCTGATTCCGTTGGCTTTGAAGGGCGTTGCCTACAAGCCAATTGGCGCAAGTGCTTTATTGAGAAGAAACCTTTTAATTTATGGCTTGGGAGGCGTTATTGTACCTTTCATTGGCATCAAATTAATTGATTTGTTAGTCTCTATCTTTAT
>APMI01011160.1_pt1 | contig 125775 bp, 131 predicted proteins | sample 667938 | NCBI WGS metagenome assembly APMI01 (sample SAMN01084076, study PRJNA167559) | wastewater metagenome | biome: Wastewater | place: Denmark: Ejby Moelle, Odense | collected 2011-11-28 | reverse complement strand
CCATGTCTGACTTGCGGCGCTCCGGCGCCGCTGGGAGCCACCAGACCGGCCAGCGTGGCCAGCGCACCCGCAAGGGTGCCAGCGACGCGGCCATCCGCGATTCCCGCGGCTGGTAGCACCCCTCGGTCTGCCCCGGTATGCTCATGCGCTGCCGGGGCTCACCCCTTTTATAGGGGTATTTTTGTTTGTTACAATAGAGTCTATGAATATGCGCTACGCGACAGAAGAGGAAATAACCGCGTGGGACGAAATTGTTCCCCAAAACCCCGATGGCGGCAATATGCTTCAGGGTAAAGTGTTTGCCGAGGTAAAGGCAAGCAGTGGGTGGACGCCCCGCTACATTCTGTGTGATACCGCAGCATTTGTGGCCATCGAAAAATCTATCCCGCTCATTGGTAAGGTATGGTACGTACCAAAAGGCCCCGGGATAACCACGGTTGATCAACTGCGAATAATCATTGAAGAGTTGGTGCCGTTCGCTAAAAAAGCCGATGTCTTCACAGTGAAAGTCGAGCCAGAGCTGCCGCTTGGTGCCGATCTGTCTATGTTACCACTGCTTCCTACGCGGCCGATTCAATACAACTGCTCAACTGTAGTGGTTGACCTGCGCAACTCCCTTGACGACGTCATGAAAGCGCTCCCCCAGAAGGGTCGTCATGCCATTCGTCGAGCTGAGCGTGATGGAGTAAAGGTAGAGTTGGCCGACAGCACACCCGAAAACTGTGACCGCATGTACAATTTGTTTAAAGAAACGGCCACTGGCGCAGGCTTCGTTATCCGCGGTCGTGCTTACTACCATGATTTTTACCAACGCTATAGTGAAGCAGGCCAGGGGCAACTATTCTTTGCCTATTTTGATGACCAGTTAGTCGCTGGGGCCTACGCTGTTGCCTATGGGCAAAAGAGTACGTACAAAGATGGTGCCAGTATCCGCGAAAAGGTTACCTATGGCGCCAGCCACTACCTACAGTGGAAAGTTATCGAATGGGCAAAAGCGAACGGCAGCCAATTGCACGATTTGTGCGGCACTCCGCCAGCGGCGGACATTACCGACCCCAACCACCCGTTCTACGGCTTGGGCCGTTTTAAGACCAGCTTCAACAAGACAGTGACTGACTACGTAGGTGCGTACGAGCTGCCGATTGTCGGCTGGAAAAGTAAGCTGTGGACACGATTTATAGAAAAGATTGTTCGCCGCTTATACTTCAAGCAACACCATGAATCCTATTACTAAAACAGAAAGGTTCCTACCCTAGTGATAAATGCCCGAGTACTGATGAGTGATGCTGCCAACTTTAGTAATGAGCAGCCGATTAACCCTTATTACCACGTGGAGTCGATTGACCGCGCGGTTGCGCAAGATGAACATAACCATATAAGAGAACTATTGGAGCAAGCCGGGGTAGAAGTAGTTACCGTGCCATCACCGGCAGATTGCCAAGATGGTGTCTACACTGCCAACTGGGCACTTGTACGCGGCAACAAAGCCGTCATGAGCCGGCTACCCAATGCGCGTAAGGGCGAAGAGCCATATGCCAAGCAAACGCTCGAGTCGCTCGGGTTAGAAGTCACGGTACTGCCCGACACTGTACGGTTTAGTGGCCAAGGCGATGCGCTTCCCTGCGGCGATTTACTTTTTTGTGGCAGCGGCTACCGCAGTGATACCGAGGCGCAAGCTATCGTTGCCGACACACTCGGGTTTCGCCGCATTCAGCTGCAAACTGTTCCGCAGCTCGACGAAGTTGGCCAGCCCATTATTAACCATTCGTCTGGTTGGGCAGATAGCTTTTACTATGATATTGATTTAGCGCTGAGTGTTTTGCGCGCACCAAGTGATGGCCGAAAGGGCTTGATTGCCTATTGCCCCGAAGCGTTTACTCCTGAAAGTCGGGCAACCTTAGAGCAACTCGACGAAGTAGAAAAAATCATTGTTAGTGAGCATGAGGCAAAAGAGGCCTTTGCCTGCAACCTGGTATCAACGGGATCAACTGTCGTCATGAGTGCTCATGCGCCCGAATTTTCCCGTGAGCTCGAGGCTCGAGGGTTTAGCCTGCTTAAACCCGAAATTCACGAGCTTCTCAAGGGGGGCGGATATATCCGCTGTACTACTTTGACGCTTGCGCAATAGCCTTGCGCACTTCGGCCATTTCATCCCAGGGGTGCTCACCATCAGCGCGTTCGATTACTTTTTCGTGGCCTTTGCCAAGAAAAATAACTGCATCATCGCTTGTTGCAACGCGTGTGACGGCGAATTGAATGGCACTGGGTCGATCAAGTATCAAAAACATGTCTTTATCAAGGGTTTTACCACTCCGCTCGGCGCCTTCGGCAATTTGAGCAAGAATTTCATTACCATCACAATCGCGATCATCTTCTTCCGTGAGTACGAGTTCATCACAGTACCTACCAGCGATTTCACCTTGCGTCCAGCGTTTGCTTTCGTCACGGCGCCCAGCCGACCCAAACACTGCTACCAGTTTACCTTTGGTAGATTGTCGTAAGTCTGACAACAACCGTTCAAATGAATCTGGTGTATGGGCAAAGTCAACCACGGCCGCATACGGCTGCCCCTCGTCTACCGTATTCATACGCCCTTCGACGCTTTCAAGCGCGGCGATTCCCTGTTCTATCTGTTGCTTACTAAGGCCCAATTCTATACCGACTGCCACTGCAGCAAGGCTATTGTATACATTAAATTCACCAGGGATTTGGCAAACAATATGGTACTCAATGCCTCCATAGGACACCGTATAGGTGCTCCCCTGTGCGCTGAGGATAACACCCTGTGGCACAAGATCACCCTCTTTTAGCCCATAGCTTAGCGAACGCGGTATTGCTCGCCTCCACCGAGGTGCAGTGGCATCATCAGCATTGTACACACCAAACCTTCGACCATGCTTTGCGGCAATACGAAACAACCGTAGTTTCGACTCGAGGTAGTGGCGAAACGTACCATGATAATCAAGATGCTCGTGCGTAACATTGGTCATTACCCCAATTTCAAACGGCACACCCCACGTACGATACTGCGCCAGCGCATGGCTCGTTGTCTCAAGTACCAACCATTCCACTCCTGCCGCTTTAAATTCGGCAATCCGTTTTTGCAATAACCCAGCGTCGGCCGTGGTCATATGCACCTGCTGGGGTGTAATGTCATTACCAACACCGTAGCTCACAGTAGTCATGAGTGCTGTCTTGTAACCAGCATCAGTGAGCATGCGGTGAATCATGCAGCTTGTACTGGTCTTGCCATTGGTGCCCGTGATACCAATCACATGCATACCCTTTGCAGGAAAACCGTAGCGTACATTTGCTACGACTGCTACTGCACGGTGGTAGTGGGGCTCGCTCACTTTAAAGAGCTTTTTGGGTATAGCTTGCTTAATGGTGGTTTTCAATTTATTCACGAATACCTCCTACCATAGCTTCGATGAGAGGTCGGCTATTGTCGTCGTATACGGTATATCGTTGTCCAATCAACAACACTAAATCATCCTTTTTGGCACCCCGACTCGCAACAAAGGCAGCTTCTTCGTGATCAGACGCACTCTCAACTGATGAATGCTGGCCATCGCCAACCATGATCAGCCGATCCACCATCGTCTTTAGTGTCTCAGTTTCTGCAGCGGTTAAGGGCATATCAACGGCAGCAATCAGACGCCGCCTAGCAAGCTGCCGTGCTGAGCCAAGGAGCAATGGCAGACTTTGCGCAGTTCCTCCATGGTCAACGGCAATCGCATAGGGAGCAGCAACAGTAAGGTAATCGTAATTACCTTCAATACGCTCAACCCGCGCCACACCCTCAGCAAATCGCGCTACATCAACACCGAGCACATACACCGTCGCGAGGGCTGTCGCAATGTTCATCGCGTTCGCTTCACCGACTAAATAGCTCGCCACCTCTAGCTCGGTGTGCTGATCAATAACCAGGGATAGTTCTGTGCCCTTACGGTACAGCTTAAAGGCAGCAATCCGCATATCGGCAGCCTCTTCGGTACCAAATGTCATAATGTTGTGATGTTCCACGCCGGCTGGGGGCGTGACGCCATGCGGAAGTACCAAACGGGTGAGCGGCAATTTGCAAAGCTCATGAAGCTCAGGGGAGTCTTCGGTTGCCACCAGTGTATCAATCACGAGCGAAGGTGCAACATGGCTGGCAATCAACGCCGCGTGCACCTCAAGCACAATGTAGTCATACCCTTGTCTGGAAGCGTCAGCAAGCCGCCGGTGCATTAAGAATGGATCGGTCTCAAAACTGCGAGGCACACCATTGCCCGCCATCATCTCTACTACTTTCGCCCCACTCTCCCGTAGTAACTCAGCCACCAGCCGCACCACAGTGGACTTCCCATGTACACCTGTTACGGCAATCAGTTTGGCGGTATGGGTTTGTCGCCCATAGCGAAGCGATGCTAATTTGCTCTTTGTCTTAGCAAGTAGTTCCTTCTTGCCCGACTGCTTATCTTCCCTCGCATTTGTCATAGCTTCATTTTAGCACTTTTCCTGGCCTAAAGAGGCATCATATACACCACCTGGGACTATGAACTGCCTCTGTTATATGCTATACTAACAGTAGTGAAAATACTGGGAATCGAAAGTAGTTGCGACGAAACGGCTGCCTCTGTTGTAGAGGACGGTTTTCGTTTACTCAGTAATGTTGTTCATACTCAGATCGACATTCATAGTCAATATGGCGGTGTTATCCCTGAAATTGCCGCCAGGAGCCACATTGAAGTTATCATGCCCGTTATTGCCAAGGCACTTGCCGATGCCGAGTGTACGTGGGACGACATTGATGCAATCGCGGTTACCTACGCGCCCGGTCTTATTGGCTCACTCTTAGCGGGCACCCTGGCCGCTCGTACCCTCGCGATTCAAAAGCGTAAACCGCTCATTGCGGTGCACCACGTGGAAGCGCATGTGTACGCCAACTTCATCACCGAAAGCAAACATGCCCTTGAGCTGCCGGTATCGCAACCCCAGTTCCCTATGCTCGCCCTTATTGTTAGTGGCGGCCATAGCCAGCTCGTTCTCTTTCATGACCACGGCCGCTATGAGCTACTAGGCCAAACACAAGATGACGCTGTAGGGGAGGCCTTCGACAAAGTCGCAAAAATTCTTGGACTTCCCTACCCTGGCGGTCCATCAATTGCTGAAGTGGCCTTGCAGGGTAATCCCCATGCCTATAGTTTTCCCAAAGCAAAACTTAAAAATCCTTACGACTTTTCTTTTTCTGGGCTCAAGACAGCCGTTTTAAGGGCCGTTCAGCGTGAAGTGGGCAAGGACTTCACTTTTCCCTCGCACGAGCTCTCAGGCCTTCTCACAAGCTCCCAGCAGCATGATTTCGCAGCGAGCTTCCAACAGGTGGCGGTTGATACCCTCGTGGCTACCACGTTACGCGCCTACGGCGACTATTCACCTGCTTCAGTCGTTATTGCCGGTGGTGTTGCAGCCAATCAAGAATTACGTCGCCAACTAGCACAGCGACTTCCTATTGCCATCGAGTATGCACCAATGAATCTTTGTACCGACAATGCCGCCATGATTGCTGCCCTCGCCTATCCTATGGCACAGCACAAAACGTATACCGATCCTTATACGCTCGAGGTAATCCCTAGTTTATCAATGACCAAATCCGCCTGGCGTTAGTCGCTCTTCTACCTCTGTTTGATACGACGAACAACGCGCTTTGCCTGCGGCAGCGCTTTTGTCCATATACTATACAGGGGCGACAAGGGGTAATCGAAAGTCCCTACCAGCTCATCTTCGTGTTGAGCGAAGCCCTGTTTGAAGGCACTTACTCCATCGTTAAGCAACCCGTTCATGTCGTATCGAGCAACGCCCCAATCCTGGCATGTGGTGATGGCATGCCACTTGAGCGCATAGTTAGCGCGGAGTTCTTGGCCCCTGTCATTCATGCCACCATACAGCTCGAAGGCAGTATGGGCGCTAACCGCTAGCCATACAAACGAAACCGGTTCATCACCATCGTAGGCTGCAAAGATTACCGATGATTCGCCAAGTTTTTCGTGAATATCGTAGTAGTAGGCATCATCGTGGAGTGCAAAGCCGGCACGAGCTGCAGTTTGATGATAAATAGCGAGGCACTGGGCTACCTCCTCTTTTGCGGTTACTCGTCGTATAGCAACCCCTTCCCTAGCAGATTTTCGAATGTATTGACGGGTTTTTTTCGTCATCGCCCCCATCAGTTCATCCTCGGTTTTTTCCAGATTAAGAATCAATGTGCGGGCTAATAGAATGTTATTTGGCGAACGACGCCACTTCCCCGCCACCTCAAGTTCTGTTTCATCCGGCTCAATTGTTAAAACCACCCCTGGCAGATGGTGCTTTACATAGGCAATCAATGCAGCAAGAACTTCTGTTTGCTTGTCTTTACGCCACACTGGTCCGCGCGGTACATACACAAGACGACGAAAGGGCCCTGGCAGCGTGCGCACAAGTACCTGTGCCGCACCTTCTACACCATCGTGCTCATCTGTGAAAAGAACGCGGTGTGCCGTCCAGTGATGCGCAGCCTTAACCTCTCCCCAGCCCCACAGTTGCAGAGGGTGTCCCGACATATCGTGTACTATTTCATCCCACAATGCGGGCTCGTCACAGTTTTTCCCTGTTATCATAGGCTCATTATACTACGTTTGTGCTATACTGGTAATGAACACAAACACGTGGAAAGCAACAGATGACCACCACTTGTAACAGGGGTCAACAGAGGTGACGATGTTTTCACGTGAAAACATTTTATGCCGACTGCTTTGTTCGTGTTGCAATTTTTCGCGTGAAAAATATCACTAATTCAACAGAGAAGTCATGAACCTAGCTAAAGCCTATACGCCGAACGATTACGAGCCAACCATCTACGCCCTATGGGAACAAGCAAACGCTTTTGCGCCCAAAGGAGAAGGGGAACCTTATGCAATCGTCATGCCGCCGCCAAACGCGAATGGCAACCTACATATAGGGCATGCGCTCGGAACCGCTATTGAAGATATCTTGGTACGTTACCACCGTATGCGGGGGTACGATGCAGTGTATATCCCAGGCGCCGATCACGCCGGCTTTGAAACATGGGTGGTATATGAGCGAGAGCTTGAAGCGCTAGGGAAGTCACGCTTCGAATACTCCCGTGACCAGCTGTACAGCCAAGTGTGGGACTTTGTTGATCGACACCGCGGCAATATGGAGCTGCAACTACGCGCACTGGGCGCTGGCGCAAGCTGGAATGACCTCGTTTTTACCCTTGATGCGAAAGTGATTGACACGGTGTATAGCACTTTCAAAAAGATGTGGGACGACGGGCTCGTATACAGGGGCGAAAAGATTGTAAGCTACTGTACCAAACATCACACCAGCTTTGCCGATATTGAAGTACAGCATAAAGATGAAAAGTCTAAACTATGGAAAATTGCGTACCCAACCCTCGACAAAGTAGGGGAGATTATTGTCGCGACAACACGGCCTGAAACCATGCTCGGTGATGTCGCCGTAGCAGTCAACCCTAATGACGAGCGCTATGCCCACCTTGTGGGTACCAAAGTATTACTACCAATTGTCAACAAAGAAATACCCGTTATTGCCGACAACTACGTCGATATGGCGTTTGGAACAGGTGCCGTAAAGATTACACCCGCTCACGACCCAAATGACTTTGAGATGGCTGAACGGCATAATCTAGAGGCATTGCAGGTTATTGGGTTCGACGGCAAAATGGTGAATGTTCCTTCACACTTTGCTGGACTCACAACCGATGAGGCGCGCAAGCGAGTGCTCGCCGCTCTGGAGGCTGAAGAGCTTCGAAGGGGCGAAGAAGACATTGTGCATGCGGTGGCTCATTGCTACAAGTGTGGCACTGTTATTGAACCACTCCTCAAAGAACAATGGTTCCTTAAGATGGAAAGCCTCGCCGAGCGGGCCATCGCTGCAATTGACAATCACGAAGTCACCTTTTCCCCCGCCAATAAGGGTAAGGTGGTAGGGAACTACCTCAAACAACTCCGTGACTGGAACCTCAGCCGACAAATTCCTTGGGGCATTCCTATTCCTGCTTTTCAGAACGTCAATGACCCGAGTGATTGGATATACGACGATAGGGTAGACGAAAAGGAAATAGTTGTAAATGGAACAACATATACTCGTGAAGAAGACACCTTTGATACCTGGTTTAGCAGTGGACAATGGCCCTTCATCACGACAGATCACCTGACAGGCGGGGAGCTCGCGAAGTTCTACCCAAACTCTGTCTTGGAAACAGGCGGGGATATCCTTTTTGCTTGGGTTGCCCGCATGATTATGCTTGGACTTTACGTGACTGATTCCGTGCCATTTAAGCATGTTTACCTGCACGGGCTGGTGCTCGATGAAAAGGGTATAAAGATGAGCAAAAGCAAGGGCAATGTCATTAACCCGATGGAAATCGTCAGCGAATACGGCTCTGATGCACTGCGCCTTGGTATCGTTTCTAGCCGTAGCGCTGCGCAATCACAAGCATTTAGCGTGAGTAAAGTTGTTGCCGCTCGCAACTTGTGTAACAAATTATGGAATGTTGCACGCTACATCGAAGCAAATGTTGGTGAGGTTACGCCAGAGATCAACCCCGAACCGCAAAGTCTTGCTGACCACTGGATTATCAAACGGCTCAATACCGCCACCGAAAAGCTTGAATCCCAACTAAGCGATTACCGTTTTGCCGAAGCAGCCGAAACGGTGTACCACCTAATATGGGATGACGTTGCCGACTGGTATGTAGAGGTCAGTAAAGTAGAAAATCATGCCAGCATAAGCGCCTACGTGCTCGACACCGTACTGAAGCTCGCCCATCCGTTCCTCCCATTTGTTACCGAAACCATCTGGCAGGCGCTCAGCTGGCATGACACACTCCTTGTGGGTGAAAGCTGGCCTGCGCAAAAAGAGGCGAGCGACATCATGGCGGCAGAATTTAGCCGATTGAAACGGCTGGTTACTGAAGCTCGCTATGTTATGAGTGAACTTCCTGGCAATGAACGGTACGACATGCTGTATATGGATGATGCATTGGTAGAAGACAATGCCGATATGATTATGCGGTTAGCAAAACTAAAGAGTATTACAAAGGTAGACCAGCCCCGTGGGCTCCGTCTTGCAAGTAGCGGGCGCGACGCCTGGCTCGACCTTGATGCTGAGACACTCTATGAGCACCAAACCAACCTCGAAAAGCGGCTCAGCGATATCCGTAACGAGGTTGCTACTCTTCAGGCCCGCCTTGCCAATGAAAACTACATTGCCAAAGCACCTGCCGCCCTTGTAGAGGAGTCCCGCGACCTATTGCAAAGCAAAACCGCCCTTGTAGAGCGGCTTGAGACTGAGCTGCAAGTGCTCACTACAGAAAACTAGGCGACGATTGGTAAATTGTAATTATCAAACGCGTGATGACCGCGCGGCTGGCATTCTTGCATAAGGTGTTTTTTCTGCTCTTGATTGCGGGGCGGGACGCTCGGAGACTGATACATAAAGCTATTGAGTAGGGAGCTTCGGGCTGCATTGTGGTCAGGGTGAGTATGGGCATCTGTTTCTACAAACGCTTTGTAGCGTACCGCTAACTCATCGGTAGCAACACTATTCGTAAAGGGCCGGTGAAGCCTGGTCATTACTGCTCGGTCAACCCGTCCATCGTGCATAAACACACCAAGGGCGGTCACAAGACTAACGAAGGTAACGAGGTAAGTGGTGAGTTTTTTTACTGTTGTCATATGTTGGTTTGTTATGTGATAACAGTATTCAATTTAGCATAAACTTTATTAATTGTCAAGTAGGTGCTATTCGTGGTGGTATTTACCGCCCCTGTGTATTTGTTCTGCCCGGTAAAATTGCTCTACTAACAACAACCGAACAAGCTGATGGGGGAAAACGAGCTGGGAGAGCGACCACGTCTCGGTTGCTCGTTGCTGCAATGCTTCACTCACCCCATAAGCTCCCCCAATCACTACTACCACTTGCTTACCCTGCGTAAAGTAAGCCGATAATCGTGAAGAAAGGGTGGGGGAATCGTACATTGTCCCGCGCTCATCAAGTAAAATAACTGTATCAGAAGGACTTAGCCGCTCAAGTATGGCCTGGGACTCGTTCTGACGAGCTACAGCGCCCTCGGAGCTACTATGTGGTAAAAGTACCCATTTTATATCCCACGGCGCTCTTAGGCGCTTTGAGTACATTTCCACGCCCGTTTCAATCCATGGCTCGTGGCGTTTACCAATGGCGATAATGCTAATCATCAACCCTCAACGTGGCCGCAACTGTCGCAAGCCTATCATGGTCAATAGGGCTATCAAGGTCTTGCGGGCGCTTCACGTCATCCTCGCTATGAGTAGGGATGAGATGAATATGGGTGTGAGGTACACCAAAGCCCATAACAACCACACTTACTCGTGGTGTTCCCATGGTGTCGCGGATGTGTGGCGCTAGCCTTTTGGCAACTGTCCATAAATAGTGATAGGTATCATCGTCGACATCCCATAATTCATCAATTTGTTGTTTAGGAACGAGAAGCGTGTGCCCAGGCGTCTGTGGATGTACGTCCAAAAAGGCGATGACCCTGTCATCTTCATAAATTTTATGGCAAGGGATTTCTCCGTTAATAATGCGTGTAAAAATTGATGGTTCCATAGTTCCAGTATAGCGGATACGGCATCTTATCTGTTATTGATTTGCTATTGAGTTAAAAATATGTTAAAGTGCACTCTAACTGCAAAACACGAAACGATCGCCCAGAAGGAGGTGAAACCGTGAACTTCGCAGGGTTCTTTCAGTCACTCAGTGAAAACCCGGCTGTCCGGGGTATCGGCGGAGTTATCGGACTAATCGTTTCCTTCGTGGCGATCTACAAGTTCTTCGTTGAATTTGTCGAGCCCAACGAGCAAGCGATTCGTACCCGCAACAACCGCCCCGACTACAAGCACGTGCCGATGTCTACAACGCGCCGCATCATGGTGTTCGGAGGTATCATCACCGCTCTGGTCTTGGTGGTGCTTTCAACTATCATGAGCAGCGGTGTGTGGTACTACCTCGGTGGAGCCGTGTTCGGCATTGTCGCTTTTGCTACGGGCATCATCACCTGGAAGCGAACCACCGCCATGGCTATGACCGGCCCTGGCATCAAGGGCAAGGTACCCGGCTGGTTCAGCTGGCGCCGAGGAGTGGTAGCGATCGAAACGCGTGGACCAGAGCTGGTCAACGCTACCGACGCCACCGGCCACATCATCAACATCCACTTGGCCTACCGCTGGTCACGCACCAGTGATGACGCGCCGGCACTGTGGAAGTCGCTCAACGACATCGTCAACCTCGAGACCACCATGGACTACGAGGTAACGGTGGCTGCGCAGAACGCGCTCAAGCACGTCGAGCGTGCCGCTATGCTGGATGAGGATGGGCTGCACGCCTTCGCCGAGCAGGTGTACCAGCGCTGCAAGCAGGACTTCTACAACAAGTTCGGCACCACGCTCTACTCCGTTGCCGTTGCCACGATCGGCATCCCGCCCCAAGTGGCGGGCTCCGAGGTGCTGGCTGATGCCTTGGGCAGCAGCGATGGTGTGCGCCACGCTGTGGAGATGGTTGCTGCAGCGACCGCCACACAAGAGTGACCCCATGCCCCTCATCTGACCTATCTAGGTTGGGTGAGGGGATTTAAATTTGTTATAATTTGCCATGTAGCTATGGAGAGATGCAGGAGTGGTTGAACTGGCCGCTCTCGAAAAGCGGTGTGCCCCAGGGTACCGAGGGTTCGAATCCCTCTCTCTCCGCCATATAACGTATCCCGGCTTAGCTGGGGTATTTTATATTTGTAAGGAATATCACACCTGAATTACGCTACGCGCAGTACACTAGAGGTATGAATCAGACAGTTTCTACCTTTCGTGCGATTACTGCGGTCTTCTTTCAACGTATCTTCCGCCCAGTTATATGGGTAGGTACGATGGTGATTATAGGGTTATATATTGTCACGATTTACCTGGGGGTTGCTATCCATGGATTGTGGTGGTTACTGCTTATTGTGCTCATACCTGGCACCGTGTTGCTTGGGGGCATGGCTGCGGCACTTTGGTTCTTAGCAAACCGACTTTTACCACGGCCCCTTCAATCTCACGAGCGCCGACAGCTCCTTGGCTTTGCCGATAAAATCATCCGTATTGCAGAAGTACGCGCCACACCAATCCCTGTACTCGTGTTTTTAGTGGCAAAAGATGTCATTCGCGGACGCCGAAGCACGTACGTAGAAGAGGTAGTTGAGGACTCAAAATCACTAAAAGATGATTATATTGCTGCAAGAACGTTATTTGAGACAAAAACACTTTCCTAAGAAAAAAGAGGCTCTAAAGCCTCTCCTTTCTATGGTACACCCGGTACGATTCGAACGTGCGACCTCTTGCTCCGCAAGCAAGTGCTCTATCCAGCTGAGCTACGGGTGCCTATGTTGATAACCTACAAATAGTAGCACAAATCAGGGGTGGTGGCAAGGCTACAACCGAAGTCTCGCCAGAAGCCTGTCAATAATATCGGGGTTCACTTCTTTCATGGGAAGGCGCTGTGCAAACATGTCTACTACTTGCTCGCCGACTTCTTCGGGAAAATAAACGGTATGGCCAAGCTGAAAACGTTTACGTGGCACCAGTACAGCGGCGTGATTGCCACCCTGTGAGAGCACGCCAAATGACTTAAACTCACTATACGAGTACAGACGGTCGTTAATATGAAGGCCTTTTCGACTCAAGGTGTAGTGATTGGTTGCAGGTGGTCGCATAACATACACCACCAGAGCCGCCGCCATAACAGGGATAAGAATGGTAAATGTAATCGACTTCATGACAAGAAAGGCTACCGCCATAAATACCAATACGATAATGGTCATACTACCAAACCATAGGGGGGTTTGCTGTTGATGGACATACTCGGCAGCATCCCAGCTAAGCAATGCTTCAGTTGCCTCATCGCTCTCTGAAAGCTCTCCCCGTTCCTCATCTGCCGCTTCTTGATCGTATGGCTCTTCAGCAACTACTTGTGGGCTAATTGTCTCTTCTGCCGGCATAGCATCCAAAGCTGGTTGAGGAGAAGGAAGTGTAGGCTCTACAGGCGGAGCTGGTGAAACAGGCTCTGGTACCGGTTGATAGGGTGCTTGCGGCACCGCTTGGCGCGGTTGCTGCCATGATTCGGGTTGCTCAGCTTGTGGTTGCATACTGTTAGTATAGCATGAGCGCAAACAATATAATCAATCCTAACACCTGTACTCACTCGAGAACATGTGCTACAATGACCAAAGCCCATACACCAATCTACAATGGAGGAGTACCCAAGTGGCTGAAGGGGACGGTTTGCTAAATCGTTAGTATGGGGAGACCTGTAGCGGGAGTTCGAATCTCCCCTCCTCCGCCAAGAAGAGAAGAGGCATTCGCCTCTTTTTTTCTTAGAAGTGTGAGATATCTTACACTTATCAACAGAGGTGCTAGCGCCTATGAAAAAACCGTGTATACTTGAAGTAGATGCAAGCAGTATAAACAGGAGCAATTATGAAACGTTCACTACTACTCTTCACCTCATACGTTGGCGCCGCACTTACCGTTCTGGCACTTGACGTTGCCCAAGCTCACGCCGTTGGGTCCATTGGCCAGGGCGCAAACAGCGCACGCGGCATTGATCAACCTGTCGATCTATTTGGCGACACGGGGGTATTTTCTAAAATCAGTAGTGTGCTGCTATTCATCGTTGGCGCAATCGCGGTTATCATGATTGTGATTGGCGGGCTTCGCTATGTAGTATCGGGCGGGGATGCATCCCAGGTACAGGCCGCTAAAAACACCATTTTGTATGCCCTTGTGGGCGTCATTATCGCTATCCTTGCCTATGCTGCCGTCAACTTTGTCGTTAATAGCTTTGTGCCAAGTGCCGCCAACGGCACAACCACTACCTCATACGGCGCGTCGAATCGTTAGCCTGGTTACTTCTCGTATGGCAGCGTAGGTAGCTCCCGCCGCCAGTACATGCAGCCAATCCACTGCAGTAAGTGGTGCACTATTGAAGAAGCCCGACACAACTGGCACATAGCAGATACTAAGCACAATACCGAGAGACAAAACAATCGACCCCCAGTAAACGGGATTATGGAATTGATAGCGAGTAAAGAGGCCGTGTACGCTACGGCGCTGCGTGATATTAATCAGCTGCGCAATCACAATCGTTACATAGGTCATAGTGGTTGCGTGTGCAATCATATCTGACGTCATGACCGGATGGTACAAATCAACACCCTCACGCACCAAAACCAACAGAAAGTTACCAAGCGCCAGCGCACCCATTACGAGCCCCGACCATACTAAATCAGTAATGCTACGGCGATTAAGTATATGGTCATTAAGGTTGCGCGGCTGCTGCCGCATAATTTCTCCTTCTTCTTTATCCCATCCAAGCGCAGCAATCGGGAAGAGCTCGGCAAGCATATCGATAGCAAGCAGCTGCAAGACGTTCAGGGGCAGGGGAATACCCATAGCGCTCGTAAGTCCAAGGCCACCCATGTTCACCACTAATTCTGTCGAGTTACTTGTAAAACAGCTCAGCACACCTTTCTTGATATTGGCGTAAATCGTCCGCCCCTGACGAATTGCACTTACCAAGCTGCTAAAGCTGTCATCAAGTAATACTACCTCTGATGCCTGTTTCGCAACGTCTGTGCCAGTGACCCCCATTGCTACCCCGATATCGGCATAGGTAAGTGCGGGAGCGTCGTTAATACCATCACCGGTCACGGCTACCACTGTACCAGACTGCTTAATAAGTCGTACAATGCGCATTTTATCTTCGGGACTAACACGACTAAAGATGACGCTACCCTTGAGGCTGTGAGCTAACACATCGGTATCGTTCATCTTAGCTAAATCCTCACCAGTGATGACGAGTGCCTCTTCGTTTTCAGCAATTAACCCCGCCTGTCGTGCAAGCGCTTCAGCAGTAAGGGCAAAATCACCGGTAACGATATTGATCCGCACATTGGCCGCGAGCGCCACCCGTACTGCCTCGGGCACCGATTCGCGAAGGGGATCAATCATACTTACAAGCCCGTGGTAGACAAGGTTTTGTTCAACCTGGTTATGGGTGAGGGAATCAGACCAATCTGTTTTGAAAGCTCGAGTGGCAAATGCCAAGTTGCGCAGTGCCCGTTTGGCGCGATTTGTATGTTCGTCAATAATTGCCTGGCGATCAGCACTGGTAATTTTACGGATTTTTCCACCGGCAATAATATGCGTACATTGCTCAAGTACCGATTCGGGCGCACCCTTCACATAGGCCACAATCTCGCCGTTTTGTTCACGCACCGATGTCATCCGCTTGCGCGCCGAGTCAAAAGGGTATTCGCGTACTTCTCGAACAGCCGCAACATGCTCAGCTGTCACACCGGCCTTTCCCGCTGCACTCACTAGCGCGCCTTCGGTTGGATCGCCGAGACAACTCCATTCTGGGTTATCGCTACTAGGCTCAACGAGCCGTGCATTACTGGCATACGCACCAATTGCCAAAAAGTCGCCTAGCTTTTGCTTCGTCGCATCATCTACCTCTCGTCCGTTACAGAGCAGCGTTCCAGCAGGAGCATAGCCAGTTCCTGATAAGCCATACGTTGTACCATCTACAACAAAACTTTCAACGGTCATCTGATTCTTCGTTAGCGTACCTGTTTTATCGGTGCAAATAACGCGTGTCGCGCCAAGCGTTTCAACTGCGCTTAGTTTCTTCACGAGTGCTCTTGCCCGTGCCAGCTTGCCGGCAGCTTGCGCGAGGGAAGTGTTCACTTCGGCGGGTAGTCCCTGGGGAATGAGCGAGCTGGCAACGCCCACTGCAAACAGTAGTGCGTCCTTTATGGGCAAGTTGATTTTCATTGCCACCGCCAGGAGCACAGCACACAAGATGGCAACTCCATAGGTCACGTAGGTGGCAATATGACGGACCTCTTTTTGCAGTGGGCTAGCATCCTCGGGCGCAGCCTGGCTTAAACTTGCAATTCTGCCAAGCTCAGTGTTCATACCAATCGCGACTACCACACCCATAGCTTCGCCCATAGCGGCAGTTGTGCCCATAAACGCTAGGTTGTGCCGATTACCCAGCGGCACTTCGCTCTCAAGCGCGTGGGTAAACTTGCGCGAGGGGTTACTTTCACCAGTCAAGGCAAAGTCGTTTGTTGCAAAACTCGTCCGCTGAATAATGCGTACGTCAGCCGGTATACTTTGGCCCTCCGTAAGCCGTATAATGTCGCCGCAAACTAGCTTGCTAGAATCAACTTGCACAAGTGAACCATCGCGCATTGCTTCGGCAGTTGGCTTAACCAGCCGTTCGAGCGCTTGCATTGTTTTTTCGGCACGATATTCTTGGGCAAACCCGATGATGGTGTTAAACAAAATAAGCGCCACGAGTACTGCCGCTGTATGAACATCGCCCAGGTACAGCGACACTGCCACGCTTGCGGCAAGCAAAAATATCATCCAATCTTTGTACTGGTGAATATACTTTAACCACGCGGGATCTTTTTTAATACCAACAAGGAGATTGGGGCCTTGCTCGCGAAAACGCCGGGCAGCCTCGGTGCCAGTGAGCCCTTTCTGGTCTGTATGAAACCGCTCCAGTACTTCATCGATATTTTGCTGGTACACCGGTTTTTGAATCCCACTCATGCTTACTAGTATAGCTTTGAGCGGTGAAATGAGGCAAATAAAAAATGACCCTAGAGGGCCATTATCTTATTTGGCGGAGAGGGCGAGATTCGAACTCGCGGTGAGTTGCCCCACGACGGTTTTCAAGACCGTTACCTTAAACCACTCGGTCACCTCTCCATAATGCTACCGACTGATTATACCAAGCTGCCCCTTATTTTTCTAGGGGTTGGCGTGCAGCTACTACTACCCAGACCTCGCGTGCGCCTGCTTCAAGCAGCCGCTGCGATGCATAGCGAACAGTGGCACCAGTTGTGTACACGTCATCGATCAATACGTAAATCTGATTTTTGACTAGTGGGGCACTAAAGGCCTTTTGCGCCTGCAGCTGCCGCACGCGTTTGGATGCACCTCTTTGGACACTATTAGCGGCTCTTGTGAGCGAGGCCTCGACGGGCACGCCTTTATGTCGTGCGAATAGTACCGCCAGCTCACGTGCGTGATCATACCCCCGAAGCCGTACGTGACGCCGAATTGTAGGAACCCACGTGACAACACAATCAGCAGGCAGCGCGGGGGTGGCATTAACGAGCAGTTCTGCAACAATCGCAACCGATGTTTTGTCCCGATGAAACTTATATCGCTCTATCAATTTTTCAAGCTCAGCTGACTTTTCGCCCGCGCACCATGCACGGGTATATGGGGCGTTACAGGTGGTGCACAGCGCCTGACTCGATGGGGTAGGGCGAGCACAAATAATACAGACTCCGGGCAACTCATTAATGATGTTGTATTTACAATAATCGCATAAACTACGGCCAATTTGGCCGCAAGAGCAACAGTAGTGGGGGGCGATGAGTGAAGATAGCTTCTGAAACATTGTATTTTTTACCTTTGGGCATAGTATTTTGTTGATTATCCCCAGGGTGTTAGTTATAATATACCCAGACTAATTGTCAAAGCCAATGAGAAAGTGGAGGATATCATGGCCCGTAAGCAAAATGACGATCTATTGATCGAAGATGAACTCGCTGCAGCGTTCCTAAACGATGACGACAGCATGGCAGCCGACAACACGACTGCCCCACAAGAACCAGCAACTGACGACGCGAACTGGGGTGATGCAGAAGATGATTTTCCAGGTCAGTTAGCGGTTGATGTATACGAAACCGAAGAGCGACTGATTGTTAAAGCCCGCACCGCTGGGGTTAACAAGGAAGACCTTGATGTAAGTATTAGCGATGGTATTTTGACCATTAGCGGTACCCTAAGTAGTGGTGATGACACTGATGCTACCAACTGGCACATTCAAGAGTGCTATTGGGGTGAGTTCAGCCGTACACTAGCGCTTCCTGTTCCCGTTAAGGAAGATGAGGTTGCTGCCGTACTTAAGGATGGCGTTTTGACGATTACTTTCGCAAAGGTCAAGCAAGAGCAGGCCAAAAAGATTACCATTCAGTAATAGAACTATCAAACAAAAGTACGCTCATGCACTGAGCGTACTTTTTTATAGAGAATAAGCCCGACCAACCAACCTAAAACCCCGCCTTTATAGGCGGGGAAGGACTAACGTGTGTTCTCCGGAAAATTATCCGTCTGTCTTTACAAAGCTCGTGATAACAAAGTTAATGGCAGCATACGCAAGGATAGCTACGATCAAACCGATAATCGAGTAGAGAATGGTATTTTTGGCTGACGTCACCGCCGAGCTATCACCCTGTGAAACGGTATAGCGAATACCGCCAATGATGAGCATGACCACAGAAACGGCGCCAATGATGAAGAGGAGCACGTTGGTGATAATCCTAAAGATTGGTGTCTTGCTTTGGTCGCATCCGTCCTCGTTGCCGAACAAACAGGCAGATTGGCCAGTACCTTGGGCAGCACTTGCACCGCCGCCAATAGACAATCCAGTGTCCTCAGCAGCAAACACCGGCACAGAGCTTACCGTTAGGGCAAACGCGGGGATTGCTAGCAGCGTCAGCAGGTGTTTCTTGATAGTAATTTTCATTGTTATCCGTTCCTTTCTTGCTAGTGGATTAACTCTTGGTTCTATTTATACCAGATATTGCGTTCATTGTTAACAGACTTACGCGAACTTATCGACAATGAAATTCACAATAGCATAGGCAAACAACGCAACAATAAGCCCGATAACCGAGTAGAGAATGGTGTTTTTTGCCGACGTCACCGCATTGGAGTCGCCATTGCTCGTGGTGTATTTAATACCACCAATCACGATCATGATCACGGCGACTGCACCAAGAATATAGAGCAGTACATTGACGATTGTTTTAATGACAGTGCCAACATCAGCACTACCACCCGTCCCGCCAGATGCGGTCACACCCTGCTGAACACATGATTTAGCATCGGCACACGCTGCAGCAAAGGCTGGAGTTGATACCATACCAATACCAAGTACAGCAGCGAGAGCGATGACAGTTAGTTTGATTTTGTTCATTTTTTCTCCTTATCCAAAGTAATCACTTACTAATGTTATTATCACCGTGGCCAGCATCGCAACAACGAGCCCGATAACCGAGTAAAGAATGGTTTGTTTAGCAGACGTCACCTTATTGGAGTCGCCCGCGGAAGTGGCAAACTTGATACCGCCAATTACAATCATAATTACCGCAATACCACCAAGAATAATGAGCGCCGTACGCACCGCGTTCCATATGGTGTTTGTGCCCTGGTAATTCAACTTGTCTTCTTTTACCAGTCCACATTGCTCGGCATTATTAGAAGTACAGTTCTTAAACACATCAATTGCAGCTACCGGTGTTACAGGGAGCACTGCCGTAGCCATACCACTGAGAAGCGCCGCAGTCACCAGCACAGAACGAATGTTCATTATATACCCCCCAATACAATGGCGGTGATAGTAAACGCCAACAGCACCACGATAAGTCCTACAACTGCACCAAGTATCGCATTTTTAGCACGGGTAACTTGCTGCGGATTACCGTTAGAGGTCACGTAGAAGAATCCGGCAGCAATAATGACGATTACAGCAATAGCGCCGGCCCAATAGTAAATAGGGAACATGACATTCTTTGTTAGCTGGGCTTCACTTGATGCCGGTTTTGGAATACCAGCTTCTTCAGGTGTAATAACCGCTGTAGCAAACTGTAATAAATAGTACTTAAACATTATTTAATTATCCCTGCAATTGCATTTACAATCGAGGCTGAGAACACTGCAATCACTAGCCCAATAAGAGCGTTCTTGATGGTATTTTTAGCCTCTGCCATTTTATCTTGCGAACCAGCTGCCAGAATGTACACAAAGCCACCCTTTATAAGGAAGAATATTGTCACATACGCTGCCAAAGCAAGCCCAGCCTGAAGCAAGTTAAGTACAATTGTCCATACAAACTTCTGTACTGCTTTGTCATCATCTTTGCTCGGCGGCTTTACATTACAACTACCGTCTACGAGCCCTCTATACCAAGCATTAATGCCAAACATCGAATCGTTGCAGGCGGCAGCAACCGGAACGGTTGTTGCCATAGTCATTGTACCCATTGCAAATATACTCAAAAGTCCTAACGATAGTTTTTGCCACATGGTCATTATCCAATCGCTCCCGGCAAAAGCCACTGTAAAGCAAAATACATGAGCGCAAATACAACAATACCAATAACGACATCGGTGATGAGCTTCTTTGCCTTGGCAACTTGCTCAGAGCTTCCACCTGCACTAGAGTACAGGACCCCCGCATAGACAAGTGTGCCAACGGCAGCGATACCAACACCCGCAGTGAGAATATTTAACACCCACACAAGGAGCACCATCGTGCCGGTTTTCTTTACATCTTTACTTTCTTCAGCTTGCGCACAAATGCTTTTAGGCAAAATGGCACAGTCAAGTGCCGCAGCAGGCTGTGTTGCTACGCCAATACTTAGGCTTCCCATCATGAGGGGCGATAACAGTAGTAGGGTGCGTAATTTCTGTTTCATGATTATTCCTATCTACACACTAGTGTAGCGGTTACGGCTAATATATGCAAAGGTATTCTCCTAACAGATGAAAAAAGTGAGCATAAGTATTGACTTTTTGACCAAAAAATGGTAGTATAGAACTGATATGTGGGAACTGCGCAACAAGCTCACGCTGGGTAGATATCGCCAGCGACGTTTTCATTTAGTGGCCACTGCCTTTGTTATGGCCATTTTTATGGTAGTCACCACGCTTTCTCAGCCAGCGCTCGCTGCTGATGCCACCCGAAATGGCACCACCGTTACTTACAACAGCACATCTTACGAGCAGTTACAGTCAAGCGACCGTTTGCCTGCTGGATTACCAAGCGGAACAAGCGGTTACCAGTATGTTGATTCAGCCGCTAAAAAGACGTACTTTATCTTGACTACTGGCGATCCAGCCAAGGCAACTCAAGCACAATATGTTTACTACGATGGCCTGCCAAGTAGCAACTTCAGCAACCCTTCACCTCCACAAACCATTAGCATCGCTAATGTAGCGCCCGACAGCCTCGCCGAAACTGGCAGCGATAGGGCAACTGCATGTGATGGCAGTATCACCGACGGAATGGGCTGGATATTGTGTCCGGTTGTTAACTTTATGGCCAGCGCCATGGACCACTTATACGAAATCCTCTCGAGCTTTCTCGTTGTTCGTCCTGTCCAAACCGATACTACAAGCTCACTCTACCGTATGTGGGCGATTGTTCGAGATATCGCCAATATCTGTTTTGTGATTGGCTTCCTTGCTATCGTTTACTCTCAAGTAACCAGCCTTGGTATCAGCAACTACAACATCAAACGGATGCTTCCACGCCTTGTGCTGGCAGCTATTTTCGTCAACACATCGTACTGGATATCATCACTCGCAGTAGACATTTCAAACCTTCTTGGCTACTCAATACACGACTTATTTGCGGGGGTATTCCAGTCACTGAACACCAGTGCGCAGTACAAGGACATGCAAGCCCTTAGCTGGAGTAGTGTCGCAGGTGCAATTCTTTCTGGTGGGTCCGCCACTGTTGGACTTGGGCTGTGGGCACACTTTATCGTGCTCGGAACAGGCCTCAAAGCGTCGCTCGTCCTTCTTATCCCCATTCTTGTCGGTGTTCTTATCGCCGTGTTGGTTGCGCTGCTTGTCATGGCAACTCGCCAAGCACTTATTACGGTACTTGTTATTATCTCACCGCTCGCGTTTGTGGCATTCTTACTGCCGAATACCGAAAAATACTTTGATAAATGGAAAGACCTCTTTATTACCATGCTGCTGATGTTCCCAATATTTTCGGTCATCTTTGGTGGCGCACAGCTTGCGGGCCTCGCTATTATCCAGAATGCCAACTCTCTTAACCTCATTATCCTTGGCATGGCAGTTATGGTAGCCCCGGTTGTTGTCACACCGATGCTCGTTAAGTTCAGTGGCTCACTCATTGGCCGAATTGCTGGCATGGTTAACAATCCAAAGAAAGGTATTATGGATCGTACCCGCAACTGGGCACAGGGAAGGGCGCAGGAAGAAAAGGCCAAGATTCTTGCAGGCCGCGGCCGCAACTCGTGGGCGAATCGCCGTACCCAAGCAATCGATCGCAAACGTCGTGGACGTGAAGGCTGGAAAAAAGCCTACGAAGGTATGGCCGATAATCACTTTGCGGCAAGTGCCCAAGGGCGAGCCATCGAAGCGCAAACCCGCACAAATGCTATCGACAAGCAGCGCATCGACAATTCATTTGACCGCTCTCGCGATGGTCGTCAACTCCGCTACCAATCGCAAATGCTTGACGTAGAAAAGCAGCAGATTGAAAATGAGTTCGGTCGTTCGCGGTATGGGCATCGTGTTGATCACGCTCGCCGCGTCGCTGAAATGGGCAAAAAGACTGTCGAAGCCCAACACGAAACCAACTGGAATAACGCCGTTCGCACCAATCCGGGCCTTTTGCAGCAAGAGCTTGAGCTAAAGCAAAGTAGCGTCAAAGCAGAGTTATCTAAAGGCAAGCTAGAAAAGATGCATACCGAAATCGCCGCAGACGGTGAACAGTCTGAACACATCCTCAATCTACGAGGTGTCGATGCGAGTACTCGCAGCGGGCTTTTGTCGATCGCCCGTGACATTAAAACAGATACTCTCACCACATCCCTCACCGCAACCGCAAAAGCAAGTAACGAACGGCAACTGTCCGAAAATGTCACTGCTGCTCTTAAGGATAATACGTTGACCATCGATGGTAAGACGGTTGTTCAATACGCTGCAGGCGTGCGAGGAGAAAAGGGTGAACGAGCTGTGATTGCAAAAGCCAAATCAGAAGTATCAACAGCGCTCATTGACGATATTAAGAACATCCAAAATACCATGGATTATAGCCTTGCTACTAATAACAAGAGGCTCCGCGAAGCATTCGAAAATACCCAAGTATTTTCCGAGAAGGTCGCCTACGCAAAAGCTATGGCCAAAAATGGTGGGCCGGGTGTTGCCGAGCTGCGCAAGTTGTTGACCGATATTGGCGATTTCTCGAATCCAAATGGCACACTCGTGAGCCAAGAAGAAATGTTTGACTTCAAAGAGCTACTGGCTATGGAAGGCAACATTATGGGTGCTGGTAAAGATATCGAATTCTTCCTTACCAATAGCACCGTCAATGATTCAAGTGGCAACGCTGTGATTGGCACCGATGGCAAACCAATCTACCGTACTTTCCAAAACCTCGCCGAAGATGTCAAAACTTGGACAAATCTATCGGCTACAGCGTTTGCGTCACAAAATGCCGCAACCCAGTTCCATTCACTCGAATATCTGTACAATACCAACCGTAGCGCCTACATGCAGGTGGTTAACTCTATCCGTTCCAACCCAACTGCACTGGGTTCACTAAAGCAGGGTGTTTACGAAAAGTTCTCTATATATAGTGACGCACAGCGCGCTGGCGATCCCACACTTCCACAACCAGGATCCATCGCTCAGCGCGATGCTGCCGGTAACCTAGTGGTTATCAGCAACCCTTAGTGAACTTTGTAGGGTATTGACAAATTTAAGCATATACTGTATAATGTAATCAAACGTATATTCAACGTTGGTAATAATATCTGAAAGGATTCTAAAAGTGCCAAAGAATAACGACCCGACTCCACGAACCTTCATGGATCGTCTACGCGAAAGTAAATTTACCCGTGGTGTTGCCTTGCTTGGTGCAGGTGCGACGCTTGCCACGCTTACTGCCTGTGGGCCATCGGAAAAGGAAGCTCCCGCTCCTGCTCCAACAACCGCCAGTGCTCCAGTTACCCCTGGTGCAAGCGAAACAACGACGCCAACTGAAACTCCAACGACCAAGCCATCTCCTAGTGAAACTGCTGGTGAAATGACGGTTGAACAGATTGAGGCAAAGCGCAATGAGGTATCGAAAGCACTCGACATTGACCCGGCTGCGTTCAAAAAACTTCCGCGAGCAGAACAAGGCACCCTCGTTGTCAACTATGTTGACTGGATGTATGTCAAGTATAATCGCAACGATGACTTTGCCAATCGACTTGGTGACACCGTTGCCGATGGCTATAAGGTGCTTGATACCGTAAGCAGCGTAGCTGCCGACTGGGGCGACACTGAAGAGCAAATCGAATACAAGCGACGCTTGATGCAGGTTGCTCTTGAAACCAGCAGCAACAACAATACTCTTGAGTATTCGGAAGATATCTCTGACAATATTAAGACATTCTTTAAAGACAATACCATTGATGGCAAGATCGATCCGCACTTTGTATTCAAAGGGGCCGATGCTAACGCAGTGATGCGCTGTACTGGTGTCGCCGACAGGATGCTTTCTAAGTACGACTCAAAGCCGTGGGAACACGCATGGACAGCAAAGACATGTACAAATGCTGAATTACCCGTCACGTGGATTGGTAAATACACACCTACGTCTGATGGTCGATATATATGGGACATGGTCATTCAGTAATAGGCCAATACCAGAAAAGCCGGCGAATAAAATCGCCGGTTTTTTGTTGCTTGCTGATGTGGGCATTATATCGTACACTACGTATAGGTTATGGTTAAGCTGCAACAGATGGTGGGACGCGCAAAACAAAGCAGGCACTTTGTTGCTGTCGCTCTTTTTGTGTTTGGCACCATCGCATCCATCCTTGGCCAACTCACTTTCCCGCAAGCGGCTTCGGCAGTAGCAACTTCTCCCGAGAATAAGCCTGTTGTAGAAAAAATCTGCGGTAGTGAATCGACTCCAAATTCTGACGAAGAAATCGCCCTATGGAATAGCTGTGCCCAAAAGGTAATTAGTCAATACACTACATGTAATACTGGCGGAGCAGATGGTGCCAAAATCGCCCAATGTCTTAAAAGCGGACTTGGCGATACTGCAAAAAACGTTAGTGCCCAAGACCTGAAAACTGCCGTAGACGCCGGTAAAGCCGCCGCTACCGCCGAACCAAAAACCGAGGAAGAGTGTAAAGCTAAGGGCGATACATGGGAGTGGAACGCTGAAACAAAAAAGTGTAGCGAAAAGGGTGCCGAAGCAGGTAAAGCTGAGTGTGCTGTGCCAGGTGGTATTGGTTGGGCAATTTGCCCCATAATGACTATTCTCTCGGGGATGAATGATACACTCTATGCTGCCATTGCCTCATTCCTTATCATCGAGCCCCAACTATTTGATACTTCAGACAAAAGCCCATACCCGGCATGGCAACAGTTTCAGTCTATTGCAAATGTCATTTTTATCATTGGCTTCATTGTGGTGGTGTATTCACAAATTACCGGAGCGGGTCTTAGTAACTATGGTGTCAAAAAGATGCTACCTAAGCTCATCGTCATTGCAATTCTCGTCAATATTTCGTATTTCTTGTGTCAGCTAGCGGTGGATGTGAGCAACCTGCTCGGAGTCAGCCTTAAGTCTGTGTTCGATGCCATTGCAGGCCAAAATGTCACAGAAGTTAATGTTGCTGCTGGTGGCTGGACAAAAATTATCGCAATTGTGCTGGCCGCGGCAGGTGCAGGGCTATTGTTGCTTGCAGTATCTACACCAGTACTCCTTGCTGCTTTTTTGGCGCTCGCTATGATTGCTCTCATTCTTATTGTCCGTAAGGCGCTCATTGTTCTGCTTATCGTGGTCTCGCCGGTTGCTTTCGCGCTCTACCTCCTTCCCAATACAGAACAGTGGACCAAAAAGTGGGGGAAATTATTCTTTAGCTTACTCATGCTTTATCCGATTATTGGTGTGGTGTTCGGCGCCAGTGCGCTTGCATCCAGTGTGCTACTTCAATTGGACGGAGACATGAACAAAATTGTTGCACTTGGAGCAAGCGCGCTCCCGTTATTTGTAGTCCCAGGACTCCTCAAGGGGTCACTCGCAGCAACCGGCAAGCTTGGCGCCAAAATGCAGGGCTGGGGAGACAAAGCAACGGGTAGGGTAGGAGCAAAGTCACGCGAGACCTCGCGACTAGGTACGGCGCTTTCGGATGCAAGCAAATATCGGGCGCAGCGTCGAGCGATTAATCTAGCAGGGAAACGTAACAGGGGTGTCACAGGAGTAATTGCAAGAAGGGCCGGAGGAAAAGGCTACGGGGACAGACTGGATACTCAAGCCGCTGCATTGGAAGATAAAGAGTTTGAGGAAAATGTCTCTGCAGCGCAAGCCTCCCATAAGACGATGACAAATGCGCAAGTAGAGGATATTGCTCACGGTAGAACTGCTGCGAGTGATGCGGAGCGAGTGGCTGCAGTGCGTGAAATAATGAAGAACGGAAATCATGAGCAGCGTATGGCAATGCTTGCTTCGTCTGCTGGACAGTCTGATCGAGCAAAGCAGTCAATCAGAGATGGGGCTTATGCAAAAGGTATGAACTCGTATCTCGGCGGATCAATTGGAGACAAGGTGATGCGAGGGGAGGTTGGTAGTCAAGCTGACCTAGACCAGGCAATCGTTGAAACAGCGAATGCTGGTAAACTAACAGCGGAAGGAATGGTGAGTGACGGAACGGCCGCTAATCGCATACACTCTGTCCTTGAGGCATCTCGTACTGGAACAGCCCAGCAGGTGGACACTGGGCAAAAAGACGCAAACGGAAACGCAGTCATGCACACTGTCGCAGCTCCAACAGATCCCAAGAAAACTGTTACCGCATCTGGCTTAAAGCAGGCAGGACAGGCTGCCAAGCAAGCCCAATCCTTACCTGCAACGAGCGGTAGAATTGCGGGTAATATGTCCGCAAGTATAGATAATATGAGCAGGTACTAGAGTTGGCAGTATATAAAGTAGCACAGGATGTAGAGGCAGATGATAAACTCATTGGGCCGTTTAGTTTTCGGCAGTTTGTCTATCTGATTATTGTTGCACTTGCTATAGCGCTCGCATGGGGACTAAGTCGCATATTTATAGTACTCGCTATTATTCCAGTGCCAATTATCTTCTTCTTTGGTGCACTGGCACTGCCGCTGCGCAAGGACCAGCCAATGGAAGTATATATGGCGGCAATTGTGTCGTTCTATCTTAAGCCGCGCAAGCGCCTATGGGAGCCAGATGGTATCGAATCGCTGGTAGAAATCACTGCACCAAAGGTTGTTGAAGTGCAACGCACCAAAGACATCACTCAATCTGAAGCAGAGCGTCGACTTGGCTACCTGGCTGACATTGCCGACACCCAAGGATGGGCAATTCGTCATGCCGCACAGCCATTCAACGATAATGCTATGTACACCGATGCATTTTATGCTGCACAGCAGACCGAAGATGTACTCGACGAAACGGGGGGTATTGCGACGAATATCGACAATATGATCACCCAAGCCGATGAACGCCGTAAACAAGAAATGATGGCGCGTATGCAGAGCCCAGCCCCCGCTCAGCCACAACCACAAGTCGTCATTCCACCTATTGCCGATCCCTATGTCAACCTAGCACCCGCTCAGCCACAAATCACCACTAGCCTCGTTGACCCAACAGTGCAGTACAACCCCTATCCAACCGAAATACACCAGACAGTTATTAACCCCTTATCTCAGAGTGGGCAATTAGAAGAGGTGCCACCGGCCCCCGTACAATCAACACTCCAGCCAATTTCCCCTGAAAATACTACGCCAACCACTAGCGAAAACGCTATCTCTCCTGATATAATTAATCTTGCAAGTAACACTGATTTATCTATTGAGACAATCCAGCGTGAGGCGAACCGCATCCAACAGAAACATGATGAGGATGAAGGGGAAGAAGTAGTCATCAAGCTGCACTAGGCTTAAGTAGGTAGGTTGCATAGGAGAGTGGGGAGTGCCGCCAAACAACCAACAACCGGTTAATTCTGTACCACAACAGCCAGCACCAGCTGGCAATCTTGGTATGCCCGACCAGCAGTTCCAGCCTCCGGTAGGCTCTGCGGCAGCACAGCCAGCACCAGCAGCAAAGCCTGAAGCGTCCAAAAAGGGTAGTACTTCTGCTCAAAATAGTTTACTTTTATCTGAGCTTCGCGATGGCATGATTATTATGGCCGATGGAAGCTTTAGAGCGGTTGTAGCTTGCAAGTCAATCAACTTCGATCTTATGAGTAGCCGCGAACGTGAAGGCGTAGAGTTTAGCTACCAAAACTTTCTTAACGCGCTGTATTTTCCGATTCAAATCTTCATTCGCTCCCAACGTGTCGATATTGGCCCCTACCTTGACAGGTTAGAAGAAATCCGTCGCAGCCAAGATAATATGCTTCTCAATGTCCTCATGGATGATTATATTCAGTTTATTGATGTTCTATCGCAAGAAGCCAACATTATGGATAAGAGCTTTTTTGTAGTGATTCCCTATTTTCCAGCGGGCGACATGAGCAACGTTGTCGACCAAGGCAAGGGCTTCTTTGGCAAGATTTTTAGTGGTGGCTCAAAGCAAACTACTGTGACAAAAATCGACAAAGTGACCTACGAAAAAGCGAAGGATGAGATTAAAAACCGAGTAGATTCTGTACTGAGCGGCCTCGCTCAGGTTGGTGTCCAATCGGTGCAACTAACAACAAAAGAGCTTGGTGAGCTTTACTACAATGTATACAACCCTGACACTGCCGTGCGTGAACCGCTTGGGAACTTTGACGGCGTCACCAGTATGTATGTTCGTAAGGGCCAGGGGGATGTTACGGTATCTGGAAGGGGAGGCGCTGCCTAATGGCCAAGAAAAAACTCGATCCAATGGATATTGCTGCTGAGCAGCGCGCCAAAGAACAGGCCGAAGTAGAGCAAGCATTCCTAAAAGGTATGACTACGTTGCGCGACTTGATTGCACCGAGCAGTCTTGAAATCCATAGTAGCCACTTTCGTATTGGCACCAAGTACGGCCGTACGATGTATATTTATGGCTATCCCCGCGAACTCTATACCGGTTGGTTAAGTGGACTTATCAATATAGATCAAGTGCTCGACATTAGTATGTTTATCTATCCAGTAGAAACTGAGGTAGTGCTCAATAACCTGCGCAAGAAGGTGACACAGCTTGAGGCAGACATGGCTATCAGTAGCGAAAAGGGCAAAACACGTGACCCTGCACGCGAAGCCGCGCTGCAAGACGCCGAGGAACTACGAGACCAGTTGCAAGTCGGTGCCGAACGCTTCTTCCGCTACGGACTATACGTCACGATTTACGCCGACAGCCTAGAAGAACTTGGCTTTGTACAGCACAGTCTAGAAACTCTATTTGGCCAGCAATTGGTGTACAGCAAAACCGCCAGCAGTCAACAAGAGCAGGGGCTGAACAGCACCGTTCCGCAAATGACCGATCAGTTGCAGATTCGCCGCAACATGAATACCGGTGCTATTAGTACCAGCTTCCCATTCACCAGCGCCGACCTTACCCAAGAAAAGGGCGTTCTTTACGGCATAAACATGCACAATAATGGCCTGGTAATTTTTGATCGATTCAGCCTAGAGAATGCCAACATGGTAGTTTTTGCAAAGTCTGGTGCGGGTAAATCTTTCACTGTTAAGCTTGAGGCCTTGCGCAGTATGATGATGGGTGCCGACATATTGATTATTGACCCCGAAAATGAATACCAAAAGCTGAGTGATGCAGTGGGTGGTAGTTATATTCGTCTTAGCTTGAGTAGCGATACGCGTATTAACCCGTTTGATTTACCGAAAGTTATTGATAGTGAAGAGGCTGATGATGCACTGCGGGCTAACCTTGTCACACTCCATGGATTACTACGCCTTATGCTTGGTGGCACCCAGGTGACAGCAGCCGGACAAGCCATGAGTGCGCTTACCCCAGCTGAAGAAGCAGACTTAGACCAAGGCCTGATTGATACCTATGCTCGCGCTGGTATCACGAGTGATCCGCTCACCCACAACAGCACGCCACCAACCATCAGCGACCTTTACGACACGCTACTCCATATGGGTGGTACCGGGCCAGCGCTCGCACAGCGATTGCGCAAATACACGAGCGGTACATTTGCTGGTATCTTTAGTCAACAGAGTAATATTGATATCAATAACACCATGGTAGTCTTCAATATCCGCGATCTTGAAGATGAACTTCGCCCGGTGGCCATGTATATCGTCCTTAGTCATATCTGGAATATCACTCGTACCATCCAGCGCAAGCGTATGCTCATCGTTGATGAAGCGTGGCAGCTCATGAAGTACGACGATTCCGCTAATTTCTTGTTTAGCCTTGCCAAACGCGCACGTAAGTATTTCCTTGGCCTCACTACGATTACACAAGATGTCGAGGACTTTATGGGAAGCAAAATGGGACGGGCTATTGTAGCAAACTCATCAATGCAGTTACTACTTAAGCAATCTTCAAGTGCGGTAGATGTACTGGGGGATGTGTTTAAACTTACCGAAGAAGAGCGCAAGCGACTCGCTAACTTCCCCGTGGGGCAGGGGCTTTTCTTTGCTGGCCAAAACCACGTGCATGTACAGATTATCGCCAGTCAAACCGAAACCGGACTCATTACTACTAACCCACAAGCGTCAATTTTACAGCAAGGGCAGCAATCCGCTCGGTAGCGTACAATAAAAAGGGAATAAAAGATTTATGCCAACACCACTACTCGAAAAACCAGAGGCCGACCGAAACGAGGGAGTTAATCCTGGTGATGAGCACTTTGATGATATCATAAATCGCAACTTTAACGCTTCAGAACAAGAACGCCTCGGCAAAGAAGCGTCTGCTATGGACACTATGGGTGGAAACGCCGACTCACTGGCTGATGGCGTACGCGATCTTGAAGGCAGCCCTGGTGGTGGCTGGGCAACCAATGTCACCGGCGCCGAAGCGGCTCCAGCCAGTTTTGCAGCTAAAGCAACTGATTTGGCCAAGAAGGCACAGTTGGTTCTAAAGAAGCGTGGAGCTATCATCGGCCTCGTGACACTTCTCGGTGGTGGCGCCGCTATACCATTCCTCGGTGCAACATCTCTGCCATTTTCTATCCTTGGCAATATGGATATGAAGAGCCTCATGCATGGTTTACAGCAATACTCAGAAGACTTTTATGGATACAAGATATTTGGGGGCAAAAAGACTACCGTTGACTCTAATGGTGACAAACTCCGTGGTCTTCGCGACACTGAAATTGAGCAGCTAAAGAAGCAGGGCGTTACACTTTATCCGGAAGGTGGTAAAAAAACCAAATCCGGCAAATATGTGTTCGAGGCTGTCCAACTTAAGGATGGTCCCAAGGTACCCGCCTCGCAGTTTCGCACGGAGCTAATTAGAAACCCCGCGTTTCGGCGTGCCATGGTAATTGATAAGGGCTCTTATTTCAAATCCGCCAAAAGCGCAGCGGCCAAAAAAGTGTGGGGAATATTCAAATACCCTGTAAATCCAGATCTCAAAGGTGAAACACCTGAAGAAAAGAATAAGAAACTCTATGCCGCTGCCATGGAAGAAACAACAACAAATTTTGCAGCTGGTATTGATGATAAAAAAGATAAAGACGGCAAAGTAACCAACGCTGATGAGCAGCAAAAGGCCCGTGAAACGATTGGGGAAATGAAGAGTGAGGTTGATCGAGTCAAAACAGAAATAGCTGACGGAAAGACTTCTCAGGACGTGATTAATAAGAGTAATATGGGCAACTTGGGCTATCTCATGTCTCAGGAGGGTGTCGATGTTACAACCGCAACAAAGTCACTAGGTGGACAGATATGGGGCTTTGTAAACTCACTCGATGTGCTCGATACGGTATGTACGATCTATCAGGTTGCCCAACAAGCAAATGCGCTTGCCCGTGGTGTCGCACTCGTCAATACTGTACGATTTGCAATGACTATTCGCGCTGCCCTTGAGCGTGCTAAGGCTGGTGAGGATGATGGTTCAGTAAATTATCTCATGAACCTTCTTATGCAGAAAGACCCGGTCACAGGTCAACATTTTGACAGTTCATCTTACGCATCTATGTTATTTAGTGGTCAGCTGAGTAGTGAGCCGAGTGCTGTTTCCGCCACGGGTGGGCGCGCGATGGTTGCGCTTTATACAGGTATGCTTGCCCTCCACTCAACCATAGGAAGTATTGTAAGCCTTGGAAGCGCAGATACTCCATTTGCCAAGGCGCGCCTAGGAAGAAAAGTTATGAAAACTGGTTGTGGACTTGTACAAAACTTGGGTGTCCAAATTGGCGTAACCGTTGCGTCTTTCGTTATCGGCTTCTTTACAGGCGGTGCAGCTACAGCGGCGCAAAAGGCAGCCGAAACTGCCGTTAAGGTTGCTATCAAAGAGACTTTCAAGAAGGTCATTAAAGACATGGCAGAGAAAATGACCCAGAAGTTTGGTAAAGAAGCAATGAAAAAACTTCTTGAAAAAAAGATGGCGGACTTTGCTGAAAAAGGTGTATTCAGAACCATGGCAAAGGACTCTTGGAAAGCATTTAAGGCCCTAAATAAAAGCTTAAGTGGATGGGATAAATTGGGAATACTTCTTGCTGGAGTAAGTACGTTTGGAATGGGATATATTGTTCAAGTCCTGTCTGGTGGAAATATTGCGGGCTATATAAAGAATGGCTTCGCTGCTTTCGACGGACTTGGTACTGGTTGGCAGATGTATGAATTTTCTAACGGTATCGGATCAGGAGGAAATGCTGCAACCTATGCACAAATGACAGCATACGAGGGTACATTGAAACAGTATCAAAATAGTTACATCGATGATCAAAAGTACTTAGCAAAAGATACACCGCTTGATATTACTAACCCCTATTCAACCCTCGGCATTGCAGCTGGATCAGTGCAGCGCACAATGGGAGCGGCTTCGTTTAAAGATCCGCTCGCCTTCTTTGCGTCCCTTGCTACGCTCCCCTTTAGATCTCCTGCAAGCTCAATCGCAAGCGCCATTGGAGAGCCACCAACACCCGAACAGGTAGGTGATGAGGTTGGGAATGAATTCTTTAGCGACAACAAAATTGCATTACAGGCGATGGGGTCACCTAGTGTCGTATTCCAAAAGAAGTATACGTTTGAAGACATTATGGAAAAGCTAGTGGATAGCGAGAACCCTCAAATTCGATACGATGGCGACAGTACGACTGGTGAACCAAAGATGGCTATCATCGAGAATAGCGACCTTGCCCAATATAGAGAAAAGTGCCACAACCCTGGACGCACAGAACTTGACCCCCAATATGCCGTAGACGATGAAGAATCGAATATCTATGACATTGAAACCTGTGTAGTGGGTGGCCCTAAGTATGATAAAGATAAGTACCCCCTCTATGATGACGCGATTCGCTTTGTAAATCAGGTTAACCCGCCCGAGATGCTAGGCCAAGAGAGTGTAACAGGCGGGGGTGACTTCACTGTTGCTTCCTATAACATTCTTGGGTTCGACAACTGGGGACCTAAGGGTAAAGACATCTCGGGTTGTACGGCTGCAGCAAATAGTAAAGAATGTCTTAAGCTACGAAGTGACTATCAGTTCCAAATTATCAAGGGCCAAGCAGGTAATCCAGCATTTGACGTGTTCGGTACACAAGAGACATCACCGGAACAATATGACTACTATAAATCCAATCTTTCAGGTTACGCGGTATTCCCTGAAGATACGTCACGTATGACACAGCAAGAAGACGGCCGAACAGCGATATGGTGGAACTCATCAAAATTTACAAAGGTAGCTAGCGGTAAGGCACCCGGGGTAAGCAATGTTGTGAAGGGAAGTCTTCCAAACGTAACTGTTCCGTGGGTTGAACTACAAGATGCAAAGGGCAATAAGGTGTTTGTGATGTCGATTCATTATCCTATCTCGGAATATGGGGGAACAGCCGATGTCATTAAGAAGGCGTCACAGTACACTATTGACTGGGCTAAAACTAAGGTATCCGCCACTACACCTGTTGTCGTAGTTGGTGACTTTAACGACAAACCAGAACAAAAGCTGTCATACTGCACCTATACCAAAGGTGGAATTATGCAACATGCCAAAGATATGCAAGACGGGGCGCCAAATAAAGAGTGTCCCAACCCCGACAAGATTAACGGCATTGATCATATCTACGTATCTACAGAAGGCGGATTAACCGCAAGTAACTGGACACATATGGCGAACGAGGGAGTCGTTTCGAAAGCATCAGACCACCAACCTGTGTATGCGAAGCTTACCTATCCTGGCAGCCAAACAGCCGGTGGTGTAGCCTGGGTACTCGATCGCAAATACTATGACGACCCGGCAACGCATGCTGGATTCATGAAGGGCCATGGGTATAGTGGTGGGTCATTCTATGGTGCAGATAATTCTGTCGATATTAGTTTTAACGGTATCTTAGGACTTCCTGTTTACGCTATGGTAGGGGGGAATGTGACAAAGCGACCCCTACCGCGATCGAGTCAAAAATGTGTTGGGACACCCAACCCTAGCAACAATGGTGGCCTGGAGGTAACTTCAAAGGTCCCCGGTGGGACATTGAGAGTGTCGTATGCCCATGGTAACGATGTGACGACAAAAAGCACCGTCAATACCGGTGAGCAGATCATGACCGTCGGCAATGTAGGAAACTCCTGTGGCGCCCACCTTCATATGGATATAGACTACAACGGTAAACCCATTTGCCCTAACGACGTTTTTCTTGACCTTGCCGCTAATAAGAATATTGATTATAACGACCTAGCGGGCCGAGCAACAGCTCAGTGCATAGGAAGGGGGTAGTGATGAGATATACTCGCCGTTTTGCCTTATTACTTGCCATTACTCTTGTTGTTATTCACCCCACACTAGCCGCAGCAGTCGATGTAGATTACAACTTCTACGCCAACAATGGTGTCATCATCTATGACCCCAATGCCACCGATCCTTGTTTTACCGCATCAGCCGGTACAAAAGTACGAGGCAATGACAATGTTGCCAAAATGTGGAATTACTTTATTGACAAAGGCTTGAGCAATGAGCAGGCAGCAGGAATATTAGGTAATATTCAGCAAGAGAGCGGCTTTAGTCCGTTCCGACAAGAAGAGAGTCAGGGTTGGCCAAAGGGCGGATATGGTATTGTCCAGTGGACGGGAAGCCGACGAACTGAAGTGGTTGACAAGATGCGATCAGGTCTGCCTGAAATTTTTCCCACTTTCTATTCTCCTCAGTACGGCAAAGCCACGGCTGAAAGTAAGGGGTATGTGCCTGATGGAGTTGATATAGGTGCTAATGATAGCTTCCTATCATTTGAGCTCGACTACCTTTACCAGGAGAGTACAACGAGAAAAGTACGCGATGGGTATGGCCCTTCGGGTGCAACAGAGTGGGAGGCAATAAAAGCTGCCAAGACAGTGCGCGAAGCTTCTGATGTATGGCTTTATAGCTTTGAGCGCCCTGGCGATCAAAGTGAATCCCACGCCGCAAAGCGTGCAGATTTTGGCGAAAAAATCCTCGAAAAGATGAAATCGCAGTCAAGCGGTGAAGCGGCATCACCCTCAGCAGGAAGCGCTACGACTAATCCTTCTACTGCGCCAACACCAACCACCAGTACTCCACAAACATCTGAAATAAGCGCGACAGGCAAGGGAGTGATTGCCATTGACCCGGGGCACAATGGTACGAGCACGAGTAAGGTTGATGAGAAGACTGGAATCAAGATGATCGACTACTCTAACCCACCAGAGGATAAAAATGTCTTTACTGTTGCTCAACGCGTAAAAGCGAAACTTGAAAAGGTGGGTTATACAGTTGTAATGCTAAAGACAAGTGTTGGTGAAGATGTTACGTATCGGCAACGCGTCGATCGTGCACTAGGAGCAAAAGCGGCACTTGCCGTGAGTATTCATAGTACCCCTAAGCCTGGCAAGTCAACAGCAACGCCGCAACATGTAGGCGACTACCGCATGCAATCTCCGGGGTCATCTAAAAAAATAACTTTCGACAATAAAGACACTGCTGATAAAAGCCAGGCGTATGCAAAAGCTATCGCCCAGGAACGCACTAAGGTTGAAGCGCAATCAGTTTCAACCGATAGTTTATCGTTTGAGGGGCGTTCTGGACTAGCGGGTGGCAACATACCTAACATTATGCTCATTGCCGATACGTTGCCTTGGGTATACAACGAAATTGTCGCCGATAACGCGAGTAACGCGATGAGTGAAAAGACGCTTGAATCTTACGCCGAAGGAATCTCGAAGGGCATCATTGCCGCCAACCCGACTGGTGCAGGCGCAACAGAAGGGGGATGCAGTGGGGGTAGCTTTGCTGGCGGCGACCTGGCTGCAACAACACTAGCCTATGCCTGGCCGGAGTATAAAGGAAGAGGATTTACCGAAACACGGCCAGCCTACCGTGATGCAGTAAAGAAAGCGATGAGCGAAGGGCTTTACGTTGGCGGAACAATCGACTACTGCCTTAAACAAAAAGGTATTCGTGTTGCCGATGATAGCGTAGATTGTGGAGGCTTTGTCACTCGACTCGTCATTAATAGTGGGCTAGATCCTGGCTATAACTATAAAGGTAAGGGCGGGCCAACCGGCGACCAAGAACGATGGGCTAAAGAAAACTGGCAATCACTTGGATCTGGTGTTGACGCTGCCACGCTCAAACCCGGCGACGTCGCATTTTCACCAGGCCACACTTTTATCTTTGTTGGTGATATTGCGGGATTCGGAAGTAAGATTGCCTCAGCGTCACTTTGCTCACGCGCTCCCATGGCAGGCAAAGAAACTATAACATCAGGCGACACAAACTGGTATAGGAAAAAGTAATATGCAAGATAATTCCCAACAATTTGTAAAACTAGGACTTGGAGCAATAGCGCTCATCATGCTCATAGCTATTCTCCTTGCTATATGGAATGCAGTCTCGATTGCAGGTAAGGAAAAGGTGGAAATCTACATTGCTCCACTCGATTCAGTTGTAACGATTAATGGAAAGCGCATAAAGGATACTTCCACCTACCTTAAAGAGGGGAGTTATTCGTACAGTGTTACAAGGGATCACTTCACGCCAATGTCAGGAACGTTAGTCGTAAAGAAAGGTGCATCATCCTCTATCATTGCCCCCCTAGATCCGCTTGATAATGAGGGGAGGACACTCTATAAACAGCGCCGCAATGACTACTTGCGATTAGAGGACTTCGCCAATACTGCTGCGACAATAAAAGGCGAGGACTTTCAAGAAAAGAACCCTATCGTTGGGCTACTCCCTTATTCTAATATGCTTTTTACTATTGGCTACAAGAACGATCCATCCGACAACTCTGGTGAATCGATTATCCTTACCATACACACCACCCCTGATTATTATGATGCTGCAGTCACGCAAATTTCTAACTGGGGATATGACCCCGTTGACTATAAGATAGAAATCAACAAAGAGGAGAACCCTTTTAGATGAAACAGAAGCTAATTATTCTTGTAATTCTTGCAGCCGCTACCCTTGGTGGACTCTTATGGCTCCAGGATTACTTAAGCTACCGTTCCATTACTATCGTACTCAACTCTCCTGCGACGGGAGTGGTTATTAAAGCGGGTGCTTCTCATGAGGGGGAGACGCAAAAAGAAATAACCATCACCTCCAACCAGACTATCCGCTTAAAAGAAGGGAGCTACATTTACACACCACAAGGAAAGGACGCTGACACTTCGGTAAACTCTTTTACGGTCACGAAGAATGATACCCTTACTATCGCGCCAGCTTACTCACTGGAGTACAGAAAGAAGCTTGTTCCAAAAATAAAGCCACAGCTTGAGGACGCCTTGCGCGCACAGTATCCGACTGCAATGGCTTCATACCAGATAAACAATGTCACATTGATGGCAAATGCAGACTGGGCGGGCGTACTTTTAACCTCACGCACTGCAACCGATAGCAATCCAGGCGTAATTTATCGTGCAATTATAAAAAAGAAAGACAGTTCATGGGAAGTGGTAAGTAAGCCACAGGTTGTCCTTACTGTCTATAATACCCCTTCAGTTGACCGCTCACTTTTGCAAGCAACAAATAAGCTTGGGCTTCAGTAGTTGCTAAACAAGCCGAATCTTCGTTGCCTGGCGGCTTTGGCGACCCACTGAGTGGGTTGATGTAATGATCACTTGATTATCAGAAAAAGCACTAAGAAGATGTCGCTGTCGGTGTTGATCCAACTCTCCAAACACATCATCAAGAAGCACAATCGGTTTTTGACCAGACTGCTCCTCAAGAAGATTTTTTTCAATATATTTCAAGGCGAGAATAAACGTGCGAATCTCACCACGTGACATGGTGTCGCTCGCAAGTCTCCCTCTTGTTGTAACAATCATATCGTGGCGATGTGGGCCAGTTGAGGTTGCTCCAACCAGTAGATCGCGTTCAGTCGATTGCTGAAGTGCTGCAAGGAGCTGAGCGGGCGAGGGGACTCGGTTTGCTGTGTATTCAACACAAAGTGCATCGTCTACACCAGCTATGTGCTGGTATTGTTGGTTTATTCGCTCATTAATTCGCTGGATGTACTTGTGACGAGCGGCAATAATATACGCACCCGCTTGGCTTAGCAGTACGTCCCAAGAAAACAATGTGTCTATGGTGGCGTTGTTCTTTAGTAGCCGATTTCGCTGCATCAAGGCTCGTTCGTAGCGTCTCACCGCTTGCGCATAGGTTGGGTCAAGTTGCGACAGTAATTGATCCAGGTAGCGACGGCGTCGAGCAGGTGAACCATCAATCAGTCGCAAATCATCGGGTGTAAAAAGGATAACTGGCCACTTGTATTGCGCTGGCATCCGGGCAAACTTTTTATTATCGATTGTATACTGTTTTGCCTTTTTTCCTGTTCGATTATCATACAAATATGTTCGTGTTTTTTGCTCATCATCGCGGCAATCAACTCGATACCAATCGCTCGTTTCCCGCACAATACCGGTGTCACTAGCTTTGAACGAAATCCCACGGCAAATTGTATAAATTGCCTCAAGTAGAGACGTTTTGCCTGTACCATTTAGGCCATGAATCGTTGTTACCGACGGCGAAAAAGTACACGTTAGGTCTTTGTGGTTACGATAGTTCTGAACACGAAGATTGGCAAGCTTCATACCAGCCTAGCTCTTAAGCGGCATAATAATATGCGTATAAACAGGGTTCTTCTCGTCAGACCCCAGTACGGTTGGCGACAGCTTACCGCTGAATCGAAAGATAACACTATCGCCATCAATTGCACCGAGCGCCTCGCTCACATATCGTGAATTAAGTGTTACTTGACCGGCCATTGTAATAGTAGCCGGGGCACTACTCGTGTTCTCACCGAGTTCACTGGCAATTGAATGGATACTGAGTTCTTGTTTTTCGGCATCTGCAGTAAGTGTAATACTGCCGCCAGATTCTCGAGCGAACAATCCAGCAATCTTAACAATACGTCCAAAATCTTCCGCTTTAATAGTGACCACCGTTTCAGATTCCTTCGGGATCAATTGCCGGTAGTCTGGATAATTTCCATCAATTAAGCGACTGGTTATTTCAGCTTCGCCAATACGAAAGCGCACCTGTGAATCATCAAATAGCAACTCAACTTCCTCTACTGTTTCAGATAGTGTACGTAGTACTTCTTGAAGGCTGCTTGTTGGCACAATGGCTGCGATTTGGCTTTTTGTCTCCACTAATCGTCGTTCCGCCAATCGATATCCATCGGTTGCTGCAAGGCACAACCATCCGTCTACCGAATGCCAGTACACACCGGTGAGCACTGGTCGGGTAGCGTCGCTACTGCTTGTAATGATCGTCTGCGCAACCGCTTGCTTAAAGTCGGGTGTTGCAATCGTATATTTAACCGATTCATCTTCATTGATTGTTGGAAGCTCCGGAAAATCGTCAGCATCAACGCCATTAATGACCGATTGGTAGGTACCAGACTTTAGCGTCATATGTGCACCTTTTGTACTCAATTCGATAGTGCCCTTTGGGAGACTTGCAACGAATTCACTGACAAGCCTTGCTGGCAATGTGACTGCACCCTGTTTTACAACCTTCGCGCCAATATAATACGTGGAGGCTATTTCAAGGTTTGTTGCCGCTACCAGCAATCTGTTACCCTCGGTTCGCAGGAGGATATTGCTCAGGATAGGCAGCCCGGCTTTACTACTTGCAACACGTCCTACCGCAGAGAGTGCTCGTGCAAGATTTTCTTGGGTGACTGAAAGTTCCATATATTAACTATTTCTCCTTTTTACATTCGTGGTCTTAGTTATAGGTGCTGTGGAAACTGGGTAAATCGTTTGTTCACAAAGGGGTAGTGGTGGCATTATGCGTGTGGAAAATTCGGTGGAAACTAAGCGTATAGAGTGGGTAAGACTTTGTAGGTATCCCCATGTATAGCGAACCGCATCAGCAACTGTGAATAGTGATACACTGGTTATCCCTTGCTCTGTCCTCAAATTATTCGCAGATTTTCCACAATTGCTATGCATATAGCTTCTCCCGGATTTCAGCTACTTGTTCGCGAATGAGAAAGTCGAGTTTTATTGACTTCTCAATTTTTTCGACGGAATGGATTGCAGTGGTATGATCTTTGCGTCCAAGTTCATTGGCGATACGGGGAAAACTAAGGTGTAACTCACTCCTTAAAAGATACATTGCAACTTGCCGCGGCACAACGATGTGTTTGTCTCGTTTATTGCCGCAAATATCTTTCATATCGATTTGAAAGTGCCGCGCTGTTTTATCGATAATCTGTTTAGGGGTAAGATGCTGCGGTCGACTGTGCCGCACATTACCTATTAATCCTTCAGCAATGGATATGTCTGGAGTGATGCCGCGCATCTCGGCGTAGGCAAGGAGCTGATTGAGTGCACCCTCGAGCTCCCTGATGTTCGTTTTAATATTCTTAGCAAGGTATTCAACGGTTTCACGGCCAAGTGTGATGCCGCTTTGACTTGCCTTCGTTTCGACAATTGCACAACGTGTCTCAAAGTCGGGCATTTGAATATCAATTGCCATGCCCCATTCAAATCGACTTCGGAGTCGTTCGGTAAGTGTGGGAATGCTACGCGGAGGTTTGTCACTACCGATAATAATTGCTTTATTTGCTTGGTGAAGGGCGTTAAACGTATGGAAGAATTCCTCCTGCGTTTTTTCCTTACCAGCAATGAACTGCATATCATCAACAATGAGTACATCAACATTGCGATACTTATCACTGAAGCCGGTTTTTTTGAAGCGAATACTCTCAAGGAACTCCTTCACAAAGGTTTCGCTACTCAAATAGGCTACTTTGGCACCGGGATTTTTTTTGATAATTTCGTTTCCTACTGCTTGAAGAAGGTGGGTTTTGCCAAGGCCGACGCCACCATAAATGAAAAGTGGATTATATTTGATGCCGGGCATCGCAGCGACCGCTTGGCAGGCAGTATACGCAAGGTCGTTGCTACTGCCCACAATAAAAGTCTCAAAAGTATAGCGCGGATTGAGTGTGGTAGCGGGCGTCTTGGCAGTCGTGGTTGTTCGCGCAGCAGGTGTACTTAGAAGGTCATCTACGCGACTGTCTCGCTCAGATTGTCCGGTTGTTTCGCGACTAATAACACTTTTTTTAGTAGAGAGTACTTCGTAACGAATCGCCTTAACGGCAATACCGTTATTTTTGAGCACTTGTTTTATTTGTGAGTTGTACTTTTTTTCAAGTTGCGTGCGAGTGAAGACATTGATCACACCGATCACTACCTCATTATTACTATAATGAAGCAACTCGGTGTTTTTGAACCAAGTTTCAAAATTTCCGTGCGAAACGGAGAGCTCTATTTCGCCTAGGACGCTTTGCCATAGTGCGCTATGCATGTCAGCCGGTAACCCCTCCTCCAAGTTGATAACTACACCCTATTGTAGGTGAGCGACGAGTTTTCCACAACCAATGAGATGTTGTGGATTTTTTATCGATTCTTGTAGGTGAAACGGGGGTGTTGGTTTTCCACAAAACACGACTACCCCTGTTAATCTGTGGATAAAGTCTATAATAGTGTGGATAAATTAATGTAGTAGGCTATATTTTTGCAGAGCGCGCAAGGAAGTATTGAATAAAATGGGCTATAGGGGTATAATAGCTGAGATATGCCAAAACGAACGTACCAACCACACACACGCCACCGTGCAAAAACACACGGTTTTCGTGCTCGTGTTGCAACCAAAGCTGGACGTGCCGTTCTTAAGCGCCGACGCGCAAAAGGTCGCGCAAAAATAGCCATCTAGCAATAAGCCGCCCGCCCAAAAGCAGGGCGGTTTTTGTGTATACTAATAGGTGAATATGTTAGCAAAACGATTGCGGTTTCATGGGCATGGTAGCCTGAAGTATTTATACAAGAACGCCGATGCGTACCGTTCGCGCTTATTTACTATGAAGGCGATCGCAAACCCACATCGTTCGTCAAGCAGGTTTTCGGTGGTTGTAAGCAAGAAGGTACATAAAAGTGCGGTTGGCCGCAATCGAATTCGTCGTCGCGTTTATGAAATTATACGACGCCAGTCTACAGAAATCGTTGGGGTATATGATGTGGCGGTGATTGTTACAAGTGGTGAGGCACTACTAGCCCCCCACGTGGAACTAGAGGCGGCAGTACGAGAGCTTTTTCAGCAAGCCGGAGCGATACAATAGGAAAACACTCCCAGGGGTGGTATACTGGTATCAATAATTATCCGGAGAGTGTATGTTTGAAACGATTGTAGTAAAGCCGATTTTTAACGCCCTAATGTGGTTGTATAGCATCATTCCTGGGGGTGACTTTGGAGTTGCTATCATTCTCTTTACGATTCTCATTCGTATTGTTATCTACCCGCTTGTAAAAAGCCAGCTGCACCAAACGAAGATGATGCGCAAGATGCAGCCAGAGCTAAAAAAGATTAAAGCGGCTGCGGCGGGCAATAAGCAACTTGAAGCAACTCAGCAGATGGAGCTCTATAAAAAATATGGAATTAACCCATTCCGCTCCATTCTTATTCTCATCATTCAACTGCCAATATTCATCGGGCTTTACCAGGTGATTCAAGTGATCACCCTTCATCGCGACCAGGTGGCTCACTACGCATACAGCGCAACAGAAAACCTACCCGCGGTGCAAAAAATCATTGAGAATCCTGATAATTTCAACCATACAATGCTTGGGTTTATTGACCTTACTAAAACAACATTTAGTAGTGGCGGAATAGATATAGCACTATTCACTCTCGCGATTATTTCGGCAGTGACACAGTATATTATGACTAAACAAACGTCACCAACCGGTAAATCGAGTAAGCGATTCCGCGACATTATGGCAGAAACGGCTTCTGGCAAAGAAACTGATCCGAGCGAAATGAGTGCGGCGATGATGAACAATATGATGAAGATTATGCCAATCATGATGTTCTTTATTATGGTAAGCCTACCGGGCGCACTAGCACTGTATTACACAGTATCCAACATTGTAGCGGTTGCCCAGCAGCATTATTTGCTGAATAAGGATGCTGAAGAGCTTGATGAGCTGGCTGATGAGGTGGTGAATACGTCTTCAACTAAATCTGTCGCAAAAGCGAAAGATCGTGCGAAGAAGGCGAGCGAAGCCAATATAACCCGCATCGTTGCTAAGGATACACGGAAAGGAAAGAAGTAAGTGATGGATCAAACACAATCAATTGAATTTGCGCGAAAGTTTCTTCAAGATATCATATCGTTTTTTGGTGAAAATATTGACGTTACCGCTAGTGTAGAAGAAGATGTTATTGAGCTGTATGTCGAGTCAAGCGAGCTCAATAGTATTTTGATCGGGCGTAATGCCGAAACGCTTCGTAGTTTGCAATATGTTGTATCAACCGCGCTCCGTAATCAAGACGCCGCCCTCACACGAGTAAATGTAGACGTGGCAGACTACAAGAAACAACGCGAAGAAAAGATTGCTGAGAAAGCACGCGGCTGGATTGAAGAAGTACGCGCCACTGGTGATTCCCATATCGCGCGCATTAACGCCGCCGATCGCCGTATTGTCCACCGTGTGGCTCAGGAATACACCGATATCCAAACCTTTAGCGAAGGCGAGGGCCGGGATCGACATGTTATTATTGCTCAAAAGTCATCGTAGTACAGGTAAAAACAAAACACCCTACGGGGTGTTTTTGAGTAGCTTCATATAGACCGCATGGGTTTGCTTGGCGGTTTCTTCCCATGAATATCGTTTAACCTGTTGCTTACCACGTTCACGCAATTGATGCTGAAGCTTGGGATCTTCAACGAGCTGCTCAATCTTTGCCGCAATGTCGTGTACATCGGTGGGGTCAAAATACAGGGGTGCATCGCCGAGTACTTCAGGCATGCAAGACGTGTTACTGCTAATCACCGGCGTGCCATAGGCCATGGCCTCAAGTGGCGGTAAGCCAAACCCTTCCATAAGGGATGGGAATACGTAAGCGGTTGCTTTGGTATAGAGCCAATCACGCTGTGGATCATCAATATAGTCGGTAAAGTGAATGTTTTGGTATTCATGTCTTTCAAAATACGCCTGGTTGCGCCGAGCATCTGCTTTTAGTCTCCCGACGAGCACTAATCCCAGTTCTGGGTGCTTCTTAAGGACAAGCTGGTGGGCATCGCCGAGCCGACGAATATTCTTGTAGTCGGGTTGTTGACCGACATACAGGATAAACGTTTTAAACGGAAGTTTTGTGTAGGGCGAGAGGGTGGTGGGGTGCGCTTCGCCTGCCTCATAAATAACACTAATCTTGCTGTCGGGAATACCGGAAAACTCTTGGTATTCGCGCTTAGTGTTGTGAGAAATAGCAATCACATGGTCGCTTACCATGGCAACCCGCTTCCACACCCACCTACCTACCAGCTGCTTAATGTGGAATATCAGCCAGTTTTTGTCGCTGTTATAGGTGTTAAGTAGTGTCATGTCGTGAAATGTGGTGACGCGCTTGCCCTTGTAAAGGAGTGGCTGTTGGGGCATACAAAAATGAACAAGGTCAGGAGAAAGTGTTTTGAGAAACCGCCTAAAGCCAACCTGCTCAGCAAAAGAGTAGTTTGCAAAGTCTGCTGCCAAAAGAGAAAAATTAGCCGCTTTAGGCTGCCAATAAGAAAGGTCCTTAGTGGGCACGAGTACGGTATAGCGGTTTGTCGTGTCGATTAATTGAAGATGATTAAGTAGTTCACGCACATAGGTGCCAGTTCCGCTGTTGATGACGCGAGCATCTATCACAATATGCATGTCACCAGTATACGGTATAATAAAAGGATAAACAAAGGAGTGACTATGGCAGAATTTTCCAGTGAACTACGTCGTATTCAGCAAGAAGAAGTACCGAAACACCAGCTTATTGCTGAAATTGTAGAAGCAGCAAAAAACGTCGGCTATACAGTGGCAGATATTGACGATGCAAGGCCATGGGGTGGGTTTGTACGGTTTGACTATGCTGACGGTGACCGATTTGTAACAGAGTTTTTCCCAGATGTTGACCCAGTTGCGGCTCGACTTGGTAACCCTGAAGCAGAACTCAGCCCGAAAATTCTCCTTGTTGAGCCTAACCAGCGTCTTAGCTGGCAGCTCCATCATCGACGAGCTGAAAGATGGGTATTTCTCACGAGTGGCGCATACTATAAAAGCACCGATCCAGTGCAAATGGGTGACGTAGTTTATGCAGCACCTGGCGATGTAGTGCAGTTTGAAGCAGGGGAGTGCCATCGGCTTGTGGGTGATGCGAATGCCATAACACTTGTTGCTGAAATATGGCAGCACACAGACGCTTCGCAGCCATCCGATGAAGAGGACATCGTACGACTTCAGGATGACTATAAACGTTAGTGTTTTTTGAACACTATTCTTGAATAGAGAAGGTAGTTCCAGATGAGCGACACAACGGTTGCTAGTAGTTTAGCGACGAGGAGGGCTAACTCTTGTTGCTTAATAAATCCTGTGAGCCACGGCAAGGTTAACTGAATAATGGCCGTTTGTAGCACCCATAACCCAAATAGTGTCACAATAACAAAAAGTATCATTTCACGGACTACGTTTGTGCCGCTTGTCTTAAAGGTATATTTTTTGTTGGCAAAAAAACTAAACACAAAAGCGATGCCAGTAGACAGAATATTAGCAAATCCAATCGGTAGTCCGAAAGCTTTAAAAACAAACAGTAACCCAAAATCAAGAGCCGTATTAATGCCACCAACAACGCCAAATCGGAGCAGTTGACGCTTATTTTTCATGCTTGGCGCCCTCGTGATACTCCTCGATAAAGTAGAGCGGGCGCTGCTTGGTTTCACTAAAGATACGTGCAATATATTCGCCAATTACCCCAAGGCTGAGCAGCTGCACACCGCCAAGGAAAAGGATAACGGCCATAAGCGATGAATAGCCACCACCGGTTGAAACGCCAAACAAAGGACGCACCAGTAGGTAGACGATATAGAAAAAAGCGGCAAGGGAAACGATAAATCCTAGTGCTGTAGAAATGCGCAGTGGAGTTGTGGTAAAGCTGGTGATTCCATCTATTGCAAGGTTCATGAGTTTGCGATAGTTCCACTTGGTTTCCCCGGCGGCACGCGGGTCACGGTCGTAAAGAATCTCTTTTTTTCGATAGCCAATCCAGCTAAACATACCTTTTGTGTAGCGCTCACTCTCACGGAAAGCGCGAAGCGCCTCAATACACCGCCGATCAAGCAATCGAAAGTCTCCCGTATCTACCTGTATGGGAATACGCGTACTGGCTTGGAGAATCTTGTAGTACCATTGGCTAGTTTTCTTTTTGATGAAGCTTTCTCCGGCACGACTACGTCGACGGGCAAATACATCGTCATAACCCTGTTCCCAATAGGCAAGCATATCAGGAATAAGCTCTGGTGGATCCTGTAAATCGGCGTCGATGATAACCATAGCGTCGCCCTTGGCACGATCGAACCCAGCCAACATAGCGATTTCTTTGCCAAAATTCCGACTCAAGTTAACGTAGCTTATTCGCTTGTCTTTTGTAGCGTATTGTTTGATGATATCCAGTGTTCGATCACGGCTTCCATCATTGACAAACAAAAACTCAAAATCATACGAGTTGTTTTCGTGCGCCAATTTACCAAGCCGCTCCATGAGCATATCGAGCACCTCTTGCTCATTGTAGGCAGGAATCAAAATAGAAATAAGCTTCTTCATGGTACTAGTATACGCTATTTTATGCGGTCGATGAGCTCAGTGATACTTGGAGCGGTGGTTACACCGCAATTATTAAGGTGAGCTGTTTTTGCGTCAGAAGATTCGAGCGAATTTGAACCAAGAATAGCGCCTGCGTGGCCCATTTGCACCCCAGGGGGCGCAGTGTGGCCGGCAATATAAGCATACACTGGTTTTGTGATATGTTGCCGTATGTAGTTGCCCGCCTCGATTTCGTCAACGCCTCCTATTTCACCAATCATGACGATATGCGTAATGGTTGGGTCATCTTGGAACAGCTGTAGGCACTCGATAAAGCCACTCCCGCGGATCATATCACCACCAATCCCAATGATATATTTTTGCCCCAAGCCTCTTTGGGTTAATAGATCCATAGCCTCGTAGGTGAGTGTTCCGCTACGGCTAACAAGCCCTACGGTTCCTGGGGTGGCAAGGTGAGCAGGGATTATACCAAGCAGGTTGCCATCAGGCACCAGAACGCCCGGGCAATTTGGGCCAATTAATGTGCTTTTAGAACTATCAAGGCGGTGTCGGATCATCAGCATGTCATGAACGGGAATGTTTTCGGTGATGGTGATGATAAGAGGAATTTCGGCGTCAATCGCTTCAAGAATTGCTGCCTTTGCGTGAGGGGCAGGGACGAAAATAACCGAAACGTCGACATGCATATCGGCTTGGATATCGGCAATCGTCGCATACACAGGGATTCCATCCATTGCTTGGCCGGCCTTGGTAGGCGACGTGCCTGCAACTATGCTAGTACCGTAGGATACCATATTATGGGCATGAAATGCTCCGTGGGTACCAGTTATTCCCTGTACAATGACACTCTTCCCTTTAAAAATGGCAGGGTTCATGAGCGCAGCTCCTTTATACATTCGGCGAGGTCACTATAGAGAGGAAGACTGTGGTTTGATAATAATTCCGCCGCCTCTTTGCTTCGGTTTCCGCTAAGTCGTATATAGAGGGCGGGAATGTTGGGAAGTTGCTTTTTTGCCTCTATAATAGCCTTGGCCACTGTGTCGCACTGCACAATGCCGCCAAAGATATTAATAACGATAGCATTTACTTTTTTAAATTTCATAATTTGCCGAAAACTTGCTACTACTTTTTTAGTAGTAGCACCGCCGCCAATGTCTAAAAAGTTAGCGGGGGTAAGACCAGCAGCTTGGACGGCGTCGACGGTAGCCATGGCGAGACCGGCACCATTGGCGATTGTCGCCACTGTTCCCTTTTGGTTAAGGGTGACAAAATTGGCGCTCACAATTTTTTCTTCAAAGTCCCACTCTGGATGACGAAAAGCGGCAGTATTGTCGAGTTCCATCTTGCAGTCACCGGCTACGAGCTCACCATTGGTTGTAAGGATAAGGGGGTTAATTTCTAATAGCGTTGCATCATTTTGCGTAAAGCATCGATATAGTCGTTCGGCTATGTCTTGCAAAATAAAGGACTTTTCCGGGAGGTTGTATAGCTCAGCGAGCGCCTCGCCGGCCTTGTCGGTATTTTTATCTGTAAGTGCTACGTGTAAAAAGTCAGCGGCACTGTTCGATTCAACCTCGATGCCACCATTGTGATGAGCCACCAATTCAATACATGACTTGCTGCGGTTAATGATGAGCGATAGGTAGTATTCATTTTGCGTGTCAATAAGTTCTTCACACAATAGGGCGCTCGGCATGTAACCCTTGATAGGAAGCGCTGCTATTTCATCCACTGCCTGTTGGAGTTCTTCAAGTGTAGAGGCGACGCGTATACCACCGGCCTTACCACGTCCACCAGTAGGCACCTGTGACTTAACAACACAAGGCAGAGGCATAGCTACGGCTGTACCTACCTCGTAAAGAGCCCTTGCTGCGGTAGGTATCCCGCATCGTTCAAGAATATCCTTTGCTTCATACTCTAATAATTTCATAACTCCTTTTAGTATATAATGAACGGGAGAATACTGAATAATGAGGTGGGAGGAGATATACCTATGGCAGAACGACCAACTCGTGAGGAAGTAGAAGCACTTAACCCTGGTTCTTATAAAGAGTTTGTGGAAAAATATAACATTACAGATAGTAACGAAGCTATTTTACGGCACAGTGAAGCAACCCATGCCTATGCGCTTGCGCTCGCAGCGGAGGCGAGTATTACGCTCGAAGAACTTCATACCCGCACGACCGACTATTCTCGGAGTGACGACAACTAGGATTTACGGTATAATAACAATAACTATGTGGAGCAAATATAAAGATAAATATCGCTACTCATTAATATTATTGCGCGAACTAGTTAGGACAGAATTCAAACTACGATACCAGGGCTCAGTGTTGGGTTACCTGTGGTCATTACTGCGTCCATTGTTTCTGTTCATTATTCTTTATGTTGTATTTGTTCATTTCCTTAAAGTCGGACATGATGTGCCCCATTGGCCGGTTGCAATGCTACTAGGCATAGTGCTGTGGAACTTTTTTGCAGAGGTGACAAATGTGGGTATTACTTCTATTGTGAACCGAGGTGATGTAATTCGCAAAATCAATTTTCCAAAGTATATCATTGTACTCGCGAGTTCAATGTCAGCACTTATCAACCTAGCTATAAACCTCTTTGTTATTGTTATATTCATGTATATAGATAAGGTAGAGTTGTCTTGGACAGTACTTCTTGTCCCCTTTATTATTGTTGAGTTGTTTATATTTGCACTCGGTATCGCATTTTTCCTAAGCGCAGTTTACGTAAGGCTAAGGGATATAAACTATATATGGGAAATTCTAATGCAAGGATTGTTTTATGGATCAATTGTTATCTATCCAGCATCGATGATACTTGATAAGGGCAAAAAAATTACCGAGCTTCTCATGCTTAATCCTGTTGCGCAGACAATCCAAGATGTTCGCTATGTTCTCATTAGTCACGACATGCCTACGCTCCTTTCGGTGTCACAACGACCATGGGTCGCTACTATACCAGTTCTGGCGTCTATCGTGATATTTATTTTTGGTGCATGGTATTTTCGTAAGCATTCAATAAGATTTGCGGAGGATGTATAGTGGTTGCACAAAAGAAAGCCGTATTGCGTGCAAAAGATATCTATAAGGATTTTCACCTACCTCACGAGAAGAATAACTCACTAAAGAGCGCTATTGTCGGTGTGTTTAGTAAGGTTGATAAGAGTGTCGACATACAACATGCCTTGCGCGGAGTGTCGTTCGACGTTCATGAAGGAGAATTTTTCGGGATATTGGGACGTAATGGGTCAGGAAAAAGCACGCTTTTAAAGATTCTAGCTGAAATATATCAGCCAACAAGAGGTAAGATGTCAAAAGTAGGCAAACTTGTGCCTTTTATTGAACTGGGTGTTGGTTTTAACCCAGAATTAACTGGTCGCGAGAATGTGTACTTAAATGGGGCACTTCTTGGGTTTTCTGAGAAGGAGATTGATGCTCGGTATGATGAGATAGTTGAGTTTGCTGAGCTTGAAGAGTTTATGGATCAGAAGCTTAAGAACTACTCAAGCGGCATGCAAGTACGACTTGCCTTCTCAGTAGCGACTCGCGCAGAAGCTGATATTTTATTAGTTGATGAAGTGCTCGCTGTTGGCGATGCGGATTTCCAGCGAAAGTGTTACGACTTTTTCAAGTCACTAAAACGCCAGGGAAAAACCGTCGTTTTCGTGACGCATAGTATGGATGCGGTTCGTGAGTACTGCGATAAGGCTATTCTTATAAATGACGGTGTTATTACACATCAGGGTGGTGCAAATCGGGTAGCAGATGAGTACTTGAAATTGTTTAATACTACGGACACCATTGCGTCATCTGACCCCAACAGATGGGGTAATGGACAGGTGCGTATTGCAAATATAGAATATATTCCGGGTAGGGATAAGATGAAGCTGAGGGTATTACTTGAAACTGGCGACGAGCCTGTTGAGGACTGTGTGTTCGGCTATCGATTTACTGATGCAGAGGAACGGGTCATTGCGGGCGGGAATTCGCTTAATGCTCAACAAGGAGTAAAGTTGTCCTTCTCTGCCAATGAAGCAAAATCTCTTACTTTTGAGATTGATAATATCTTTGGCACAACCAATCTTTGGCTATCGGCTACTGTTCGACTCGGTGATGGAACAACGATTTGTGATTCTTGGAGTAACATAAAGAAAATCGGGTATTCAAGGTCTGAGGGGCACTATCCTGTTGTTATGCCCGCTAAACTGGAGGTTCAGAGTGATAAGAAAACAAAGTAGACCACACATCATGGTTGATGCCTTTCCTTTGGTCGACAGCCATTTTAGTGGAGTTGGGCATTATACACTAGGCATAGTAAGAGAGTTTGATAGGATGGCTGGCGAAGGTAAGCTGACCTACTCGCTAATTGTTCCTCGCAAGTGGGCTGGACGTCTTAAAAAGTACGAGTTTGAGCACTACAGGAAAATTGTTAAGAATCCAATCCCTAATCGAGTGATTCGGGGATTTATGAAGTACAGGCTGAATGTCCCACTCGATTTGTTTAATGGGAGGGGATGCTACTATTTTCCATCATTCTTAAATTGGCCGCTATGGTTTAGTCGATCTTCGGTGGTTGTACACGACGTTACCTATTTGGCTGTACCTGAATGTGTAGAGGTGGGTAATCGAGACTATCTAGAGAGGGTTGTACCTTTCTCAATTAGTAACTCTACAAATATTGTTTCGGTGTCCCAGTTTAGCAAGGATGAAATAGTCAAGTATTATCAACTCGACAGAAACAAGATATCAGTTGCACACCCATCGGTAGATAGGCGGCACTTTTATAAACGAAGTGAAGAAGAAGTCCATCATGTAAAAGCAAAATACGACATATTTAGTGAAGAGTATATTTTGTCGGTAGGTAATATTGAGCCAAGAAAAAACTACGAGCGTCTCGTAGATGCGTACACACAGCTGCCTCGGAAGATTACCGATAAATACCCGCTCGTTATTGTTGGTGCTGGCGGCTGGAATAACAATGAGGTGAAGATGAAAATCCAAAAAGCGAAGGAAGATGGCTTCAGAATCATTAATCCAAAGCAATTTGTACTTGATGAAGATATGCCAGCACTATATTCGGGTGCGCAATTTTTTGTCTTCACACCCATATATGAGGGGTTCGGAATGCCACCGCTAGAGGCTATGGCATGTGGGACACCTACGCTGGCAAGTGATGTGGCAAGTGTTCCAGAAGCAGCTGGTGAAGGTGCGCTCTACGTCGATCCCTCTAGTGTTCAGAGTATACGTCAGGGACTCTTGGATATGGTTAAGAAGACAGAAGATGATAGGGGGCAATTTAGTGATCGCATGGAACGCCACCTTGAGTCGCTTAGTTGGCGTCCAAGTGCTGAAGTAACAGCCGCATCCCTAACCGGCCTGCCCATTCGTTATTTCCAGAACAATCAGGAGGCAAAGTAGGGATGCGTATAGGTATTGATTTGAGGCCTCTTCAGAATGGCCACAGGTATCGCGGTATCGGTGAGGTTGCAAAGCAGGTGACTAATCGGATTATTAGATACGGCGCGAAAGAAAAGAATAGCTTTGTATTCTACGCATATGATGACTCTAACCCCCTGGAGCTCCTTACAATTCCCAAAGATGTTTCATATACGATTGTCGGTTTAGGCCCGATGCCTGAACGTGCAGCAAATAGCTTCACAAAGAAGCAAAAGCTAATGCGTGTATACAATGAACTGATTTCTCACCCCATAAAACAGTCTAAGGACGTTGATGTATTCTTGCAGTACGATTATGCTGCCGGAGTTCCAAAAAACACAAGAACGGTATTGGTGAAACATGACCTCATTCCTTATATATTTTGGGATAAGTATTTTGAGTCCGCATGGGTACCTTTTAAGAATAAAGCACTTCGGTCCACAATCAGGACACTGTTTGCTAACTATAAGTTCATGCGGCTGCTGCACCGGGGTTTGCGCAATGCGCATATGATAATCACTGTTTCTAATAGCACAAAGGAGGATCTAAAAAGATACTTTAGTATCCCAGGCGGTAAGATGAAGGTTGCCCAACTTGGCGTAGACAAGAAACCGGCTAAAACTAATAATAGTTCAAACCGACCCGATATGCCATCAAAACCTTATCTATTATTCATCGGTGCTGGTGACGCTCGTCGAAGAGTAGATGATGCGATTGCTGCATTCAACAACCTTCGATCACAAGGCTATGATTTACAGTTTGTTCTTGCGGGTGAAAATTTCAAAAGTCCAGAAACCATTCCAAATAGAGTAGTTCGCAATGAAGTGATGGGGTCATCATATGCGCGTGACATACTGACAATGGGATATATAGATGATAAAACAAAGCAGACGTTATATCGAGATGCAATTGCCTATATCTACCCGACAAAATACGAAGGATTTGGAATACCTATTTTGGAGGCAATGCTTATGGAGTGTCCAGTTGTTGTGTATAACAACTCGTCAACATATGAAGTTGGTGGTGACTTTGCGTTGTACGCTCAAGATTGGGAAGGTATTGTACGCCAAGTAAAGAAGATTATCGGCTGGGATGACGCTGAGCGAAAGCTGCGGAAGAGAGAGGCAAAACTTCATGCCGAACAGTTTACCTGGGATAAAACGGCTTATACCATCTATACTGAGCTTAAGGAGGTTGTTCGTGGCAGCACATAAAACAAATGAAGAAAATGTTGCTAGACTGGCAATTGTTACTCGCACAAAAAATCGCCCAGTACTACTGAAGCGCGCTCTTGAGAGCATAGTGGATCAGTCTGTGCAGGACTATGTGCATATTGTGCTCAATGACGGGGGTGATCAACGACAATTCGATGAAGTAATCAGTCAGTTGCCTGACGCGAGAAGGGTTGTACTTAATAATAAAACATCAGTAGGGCTTATACCGGCACTCAATCAAGCGATACGTGCGTGTAAGAGTGAGTACATATGTATCCTTGACGATGATGATAGTTGGCATGAAGATCGGGTGAAACTGGTTCTTGACTACTTCGATAAGCATCCTGCAACAAAGGCTTGTGTTGTTAAGATGGATATCGTTGTTGAGGATATTGTCGATAACGAGGTGGTGCGTATTGATCAGTACCTGCACCCTGATAGCGGTGATGGCGAAATTAGCTTATTTAAACAATGTGCGCGAAACTACATATCGAACGGGATAGTTACCTATAGAAAGGCGGTCTATGACGAGCTTGGTGGCTATGATGAAAACCTCGAAACAGCAGAAGATTGGGATTTTGGAGTCAGATTACTTTCGAGATATGATGTAGATCTGATACCCAGTGTGGAGTCATTATTCTTCTACCACCAGCGTCCTGATATAAAGGATGAGAATGGAAACTCAGTTCATGCTGGTATTCACGACCAAGAGGTAGCTATCAATAGAGTACGTAATAAATATCTCCGTGAAGATATTATGAATGGTAGGTATGGTGTCGGGTGTATTATGAATCAGGTTGTGGCTGATATGTCCAATGTGGTGAGGATTGAAGGCCACATTAACCGCGCAGAAGAACGTATTGTTAATAGGGTAGATAACATTTATGCAATGCAAAAGAGGACACATGACAAGCTGCTTCACTCATTGGTAGCAAGAGCAATCAATAGAAGTGGTTTGAAAAAATATTTTAAAAAGGAAAGCCATTAATAATTGATTGCTGGATGGTTCGAAGGTTCTTGGGTGGCGTATAGGAGCCCCTAACTAAGCTGAGTAGTTCATCGACGTTTCCACATTTTTTTATACAATCTACAGATACCGGCTTATACTCTCGATCGGGGAATACGGACAGATAGTCGAGAAATTTGTAAGCACCGCCGCGCACGCTGCTGCTTAATATAAGGTGCGCATTTGGTATTTTATAGGAATCGGCAACTATGAGCCCGTGAAGACTTGAGGATAGAATTGCTTCACATGAGGATATTTGCTTCACAACCTTCTCGCAGTCAGCGGTAGCATCAATAATGACAATATCGTCAACATGTTTAGCTAAAGATTGTATAAAACCCACCATCTCATTAGTTGAGTCAACGTAGTGGGGTACTATACCAATCTTGTAACGTTTGACGGCTTGCGTAACGGCCCTAGAAGCCAGCAACCCTGGGTCGCCAAAAAAGAGAGGTGCACTGCAGTCTGTGACCCGCATGGAGCTTAGCTTTCCACGAACACCAGTAATCCTGAATCTCTCCCCGCTAATTTTCTTGTCACCTTCTTCTATAAAACCAGTTCCCCATATATATGGATTGTTATTACCTTCACTATCGACAACATCCTGCAGCAATGACCCTGCCCCGATGAGCTCGCACGACTCCATCGGTGTCCATAAACAATCTCGTCGAAAAACACGACGAATAATGAGACGAGTTATTTCGTCACCAAAGTTTCCATTTTCACTTACATCATACCTCCACCAGTATATTCGTATAGGCTGTTTTGATCGGGGCAGGAGTCTTTTGATTATTTTAAACACTACGGCTCCACTAGGTGTGCTGCAGGAATTGCGCGATTATAACCATATGTACTATCATATTCTGTTTGAAAATACCACACGCCATTTATTTGTATTTTTGCAGCGAAACGGACAATCAACCCAGATGATATCGCTGCACTAGCTGGCTGCTCTGTGTTTGGTGTAATCTTTGGAGTAGAGGTAGATAGCTTGAGTGGTCGGGGCGCAACAAAAGGAATATAGGGGATTTCTGTGATACCCGATGATGAAACTGTTGAGCCGGAGGTATCTTGAAAATACCAAGTATTATTCACTTTAATCTTTGCATGGAATTTCCGCTGAGACTGAGCAGGAATCGTAATGCCTGACTCGATACCGGTTATAGGGTCGACTACTTTTTCTGTCGTTGATACTAACATCCATCGTGAGGCGATGAACTCAGAATAGGCAATTTCATTCAGGTTGCTATCGGGTATAGATAGTCGGTTACCCGCATCTGTGTTTGCTTTTGACCTATAGTACACAGGACCGTTATATACTACCTTGGAATTAATAAATACATCTGTCCCGGAAGGTAGCGCGTTACCTTTCTGTTGTGTGAAAGGGTCAATTTCAGTTGTTGTTGCACCTATGCGCATCCATCGGGGATATCTAAATGCGGTATAGGGGTCTGCAAGTGAGGAGAAGTTAATAGCCTTGTCCAGGTTGTTGTTTGTGTCGTATGAGGTTCGATAGTAGTCAACTCCATTAATGGTCGTTTTTGATAAGAGAGGGACGATCGTATTGGCAGGTATCGTTGAGTCTATGCTTATTGCCTGCGGCCCGGTTGCCTTTTGTTGGTCGCTAGTAAGGCGCAGCCAGGTTGACGTAATGGGTGTGTATGTATTGGCAGGAGCGAGAGCTGATGCTGGTATCCCGCTCTCTACTCCATTCAATATATCCGCGGCAGTTACGAAGTAGGTTGTGCCGGCTATAACCGTCTTTTTCGCTAAGGTTAGGATGCGCGCTTGTGGTAAAGGATACTCCTTGGCATCTGCCATTGTTCGGAGATTTTGCTTATACAGCGCACGTTTTGTGCTCATGGTGGTTTCTTGTGTGTTAATGTCGTTATAGACAATGGTTAATTCGCCCATTTCGTTTAGAGGGATACATTTTCGTAGCCTTAGGTTTGCATCGTGGCTTGTCCTTAAACATGTGCCATATGCTGTATCGATTTTGTCTTTGAAGTAAATTTGCGTTCCACTTGGGATTAGGCTGTCGATTCGGCTGCTTGTAGCTGGATCAACCTTTCGTGTTTCTTTTGACGTCTGCAAATACCTGGGTGTGGAAAGGGTGGTAAAGCTTCCGGCCGTTGTGCCAAACCAGTCTGTGAAGTATAGATAAAAGTTTCGATTTCCATGGGCACTACAGCTATCACCGTAACCATATTGCGCATCTTTTGCGGCATTATTTGGTTGATAAGGGGTATAAGTATAGAGGGCAACGGTAGATCGATTCTCTATAAATACAGAGCCAGAACCACATCGTGGCTGGTCGGGACTCCACATGATATCATTCCAGCCAGTATCAAAAGTGACTGTCCACCCAGCTGGTTTATCTATATATCCCCTAAAGTGACGAGCTGCTTGATATAACTGGTTTGAGAAGCTGTTATATGCAGGGTCGCAAACAGGTTGGCCAGGCGCGACGTTGTCAGGACACCCAAACCCCATCGCCTGTTGGTACTGGCGGGGGATAGGAATATTATCAGTAATGAGGCCATTTTCTTTTTGCAAAGTAACGAGTAGTACCTGGGGATTTATATTAAACTGCTTTGAATAGTTATAGATAAGCTCGGCAGAGCTGAGTGATCCGCTGGGGTTTGTCCAGGTGCCGTAGTTGTTGGCGCCCGTGGATGGGTTCTCACGATAATCACGCACGCAACGATAGGGTGGTGATATACCAAGATTATCTTCGATCCAGTTGCGATTAGTGTATGTGCCGCCCGCTGTGCCGTAGGTGTCACAATTTGGCATTTTGCTATCAAGAAATTGCTGAATTTGCGCGATAGTCATAGTATTGCTATTAGTGAAGACTGAGTCATCAATTATCCTGCCTGCATTGTAGTTGTGCGCGTCTGCAGCAAGAACTTGTGGGCTAATACTAATAGCGACACTAATTATTGAGATTAGTAAACCAAGCTTTATCTTCATATAGTTACCTCTTTGGAGGCTTTTCCGAGTCGATTCTGGCTACCCTTGTAGTTGACCTCTACTGTGTAGGTGCCAGTTTGTAATGCGGGTATATTCACAACCAAGTTTTGGCAAGTACTATATGATCCCATGGTTTGTGTTTTTACAGTTTTAGTTAGTTTTGCCGTGCCATTCTGTAGGACGGTAAGTATACACTCACCACTATCGTCAATTGTTTGGATGACTGTTGATACACTAAGGTCATCTCCTGATTTTCTTACTGAGGCGATTTGAAGATAAACAGTTAACGGTGAGCTGGTCTCGGTGTCATTAGTTGCTTTGACTGATTCTGACTGTTGGCTAGCTTCTGTCGTTTTGGTCTCAAACTCTTTTTTTGCTGCCTCACCAGCTGTGGTTTGTTGGTTTGATGGTGTGTTGAGATTTATTGGATTTTGAACACCCGCATGAGGCTTACTCACAAGCCATAACACAAAGAGTATGCATGCAACGACAACACCAGTGAGTGCGATAAAAGGGACAGTATTGTTTTTTCTATTTTTTATATTCATGAAAGCGTATCCTTATTACATATAATTTAAGCATAAGTATGCACATTATGCAAGTAGTGCCGGCCCGTCTAGTAATCAATTTTACGGATAATTATACCCTGTGAGTTACTTAAATCTGCTCTTAACTTATTGTAGGTTTCAGTGCTAGAGTATATGGTTATCGGAAGTGTTTTACTGCTACAGCGACGTACAGAATCAACAAAACGAGTGTAGTTTTGGGTATAGGCTCCAGTAAACACGCTTCCGTCACATGATGTTGATCGATATGATGATCGCGCCAGATTAGACGAAAGGATCGTTTCAGGGGAATTACCTTCTATATAGTAAATAAATCGTGAGTTGTTTGCACTAAACGGTCGCGCTAGCGCGCCGTTCTTTAGGCTTTCGGCAGCTTGGTCAGAAATTGTATAGTCGTGCATCCTCCCGAGGGCTGCACGCGCATACTCATAACCAATTATACTGGGCACCGTAAGCCCAAATACTATCAGAAGTATAATAATAGATTCAAAGCTCTTTAGCAGCCTGGTTGTTGTCATGTAATCAGTGACTCGTGCTAGTGCGAAACAGAGAAGCAGAATGACAACAACTGATTGAAGTTTGTAGTAATAGTAACTGATAGTAGGCGACTTTATGGTTATGACTGCCAGTACACACACTAGAACCAGAAGTGATGCGCCGACAATGGGCAGTAGTTTTTTTGCTATGTTTTGTTCGCCTGCCCTTACGTATGAATAGCCATAAATAACGAGCAAAATGATAAGTAGAATATGCGTCGGAGCCATGATGCCTCCGGCTTCGGCTAATGACTCGATGGAACGGTCTGCATTGATTGATTTATATAAGAAAGCTTGTGCTGCGGTCGCGCCTACCATTAAGAGGAGAGGGAGTAGATTTCTCTTTATGATTTGTAATGTATACCGGTCGGTCTCGCGGTAGATGGCGTATAGATAGGCAATAGTAAGGATTGGTGCGGTAATCATCCATGTTATGGCCGAAACAATAGTGAGTAAGGTGAGTAGAAAAATGGGTAATGGTTCTCTTGCGCTCCTTGCCGTAAGACAGGACGAAAACAGTGCCGTTGCGGCAATGACTGGGAGGAATGAGAAAAAGCCTTCGTGGTAGAGTGGAAGTACGATGAGCACTCCTATATATAGTAGACTGAGAACCGCCAGTGTAGTCGCCCTATGATGCAGAGCCTCCTTAGATTTTGAAAGCAGTGATACGAAGAGAGCTGAGATACAAAGAAGCGCAACAAAAAGACTAGCCACCTTTGCCCAGTAGTAAAGGGTTAAATTTGTAATCATAGGTAGGTCGCGTGTTGGTGCGATGCTTGATGCAAAGGTAGCCGTTGTCACATGCCACCCCATAGGATAACCAGCATGCCATTTGAGAGCCATCGTATCTTTTTGCTCACTTGATGCGAAAAGGTTACCGTTTGAGCGAAGCAAATCTCCAAATATGCTTGAATGCGTTGAATCGTCCATACCAAAGGACACAGACTGTATGATAGAGATGGAGTCATCTTTGGTGGGCAAAATTGTTCGTGACCACACAAACGCGCAAATAATCATGGGCATAACCAGGATGAGGAGGTCTATTTGACTAGGCTTTTGAAGGGTAAAGCTACCCTTAGTTTTTTCCCTTGCGTATACCGCTAGACCAAGGCTGCCGACCAGTGCAGTAAGTGATAGGATTAAGAAGCTTGTCTTCATGTGGGCGAGGAACATTAATACGGTTCCCGACTGAATAAAACCTGCGACGACAAAAAGTCCTGCGAGTAGTTGTGTAGTGAGATTGTGCCTGAGATTCTTTGGTAGTGGTGTATGAGTTGCTGCAAGGTAGATAGCGAACAAGAGTATGCCGAGGGTAGTTCCAGTAAGCAACGAGAACGCGGTGAGCAATATGCTAATACCAAAGAGTATATAAAGTTTTTCGCGTTGTTTAGTCATGCTTTTACCTCGCCTTTGGAATTTATTATAGCACGGCGGCATAGGTTGGTAGTGCGCGGCTAGATTTGATACAGTGAAGGTATATGCACAGGAATATTATCATCCATCGCCCGATTCGTTTTTTAGTATCGGGAGGTACGGCAGCTGTAGTAGAAATGCTAGCCTTTGCGGCTATTGTGTTTGTTGTGCCTCAATTCAGTATTGTTTTTGCCCAGTCCGTAAGTTTCTTACTGGGGCTTATTGTAAGTTTCATACTAAATCGAAAGTGGGTTTTTCGTAGCACTGGCTCTCAAAGAAGTGAGTTCTTAAAGTACATACTACTCGCCATTATCAATCTTGTATTATCAAACTATATCCTTGCTATGCTTGTTGGAGCTGGTATACAAAAACTGCTTGCAAAATTGATAATAATGACGCTAATTGCGGCGTGGAATTACGTATTATTCCGCCGTGTCATCTTTCGCAGCCAATCATTTAGAGAGACGAATCGATAACTCTTCGTGCAGGCTCCTCAGTCGCTGTTCAAGCACATCAACTCTACCGCGGGTGCGGTTGACCGCATAAAAAAGAACTATAATTGCCGTAAGCTGAACAACATCGAATAGGCTGAGTGGTTCAGTTTCGGTAAGGTTGTGGCTAAAAAGCCACGTGTAAATGGGGTGCGCAAGACATAGACCGGTTACTATGAGTACCCAAAAGAACACTTGAGCCAAGAAGCGTCCTAGCGACAGCTTTCCTAGTTTGTATTGCGTGAGTGCACTGATTAGCGCCGCAACAATAAACGGTAGGTTAAGCAGTACAAGCAATAGGTAGCGACTCATCCAAATATCTCCGATATTCTGCGGCGAAGTAAGTTCTTGACTATGTTGACTGCATTCCAGTTGTTTTGACCTTTGGAAATTGAATAGTCCGTGTAGATAGCCTTAACTGGATACTCACCCATCTTTAACTTTAGTTGACTCCCTCTCCACAGCATCTCTGAACAAAACTCATATCCGGTTGACTGCCATCGAAGAGATTGGATCGCATAGAGGGAAAATACGCGTAATCCAGACTGTGAATCGGTGGATTTAACACCAAACAGCAGTCGTGTTAGCAGGCTAAGACCCCAGTTTCCTATTACCTTTGTTTTTGACATGCCGCGACTATCGATAAGTCGGCTACCGATTAGAAAATCTAACTTCTTCTTAAACAATATGTCAAACCCCCTAACTACATCTTCTGCGGCGTGTTGACCGTCTGCGTCCATTGTTGCGGCAGCTGCGAATGATTGTTTTTGTGCATATCTGATTCCAGTTGAAGTGGCTCCGCCTGCGCCACTGTTAAGGATGTGGTCGATGACAGCCGCTCCGGCTTTTCTTGCTTCTGCAGAAGTTACATCTGTAGAACCGTCATTGATGACCACGATCGTGTAGATATAGGAAGATGCATCAAATACGCGTCTTGTGTTCTTGATAACATTAGCGATTACGGCACCTTCATTGAATGCGGGTATAAGAATACATACGTGTGGTTTCTTGCTCATACACTTCAAGTATATCGCACTTAGTGTGATATTTTGTAGATCGATGCCGTCTGTTTGCCGCAGACGATTATTTTTCCAGTCGTAAAGTCATAACAGTCACTTCCTGGGCGTGTAACACGGTATGCGGATGAGACGGGAAGATTTTTATCCTCAAAGTCGATATAATACTCTATACCGTCTGATTTCATCTTTTGGAATGCGGCTGAATCGGTGGCGGGCGTATAAATACCCGCACACTGTACACGAGCATAGTAGCATATGCCAAAAACGAACGTATCGCTCCCTACTTTTGCATGTTGAGGAAGCATAGAATCAATAACTTTCGATAGTTGATAAGTTTCGGAGAAAGCTGGCTGCTCCATTGATGCTTTCTGAATGACTGGAGCAAGGGACAAGAGACTATAGAGCAATACCCCGCCCAGAATAGCAGCCAACGAGACTGATACCCTACGTGCTTTTGTAAGTGACACTCCCCCAATGAGCAGTAGAGGTAGGGCTACAGCCCATAAATATCGAGCTTCAACGAATACTAATGTGTACATAGTAAGGGTTATAGCGCTTACAAGAGTAAACAGGACAAGAAAGTCCTTATTTTTATGTCGAGAATTCCACGCGATATACCCAGCAACGATTAGGAGGGGCGTAAGGGAAAATAGTGCATGTATAACGGCAAATGAATTCTTAACAATATAGTTCACATAATACTTTTTATGCTGCAGTGGGTTCCAAGGTTCTAGTGTAAGATAGCTTGGGTCATCCCACGCAGAGCTATCGGTTGAGTTGTGCGCACGGAGTACCCCGCTTAACAGTTGCGGATGTGTTGGATGAGTTGGGCCAATCAAGGAAAAGGTATAGGTACTAGCGGTTGAAACCGTGGGAGTATTGTACTTTAATGACAAAAGTAGTGCCCATGAGCCGGCAAGAGCGACGAACAACACACTTATTACTGCCAGTGAGTTAATAATGTCTCTCGAGACTTTGCCGATGCGTAAGGCTCGGTACCAAAGATAGCCAATGATAGCTAGAGCTGGGTATAAGCCTGCCGATTTTGCAAAGTAAAGCAATGCTAAAGACAATCCAGTTAATAGGGTCATCTTCATGGTCGGTTGCTTAATATATCGAGAAACAATAAAGAGCGAACCGCTTGTGATAATCGCACTCAGAAGATCGGGTGTTATCTCTGATGTAGCCCATAGAGAAAGGATAATCCCCAAAGATGAAAGGTAAAAGAATAGTGCGATGCGTTTTGCCCGATGCATGCGTGCGTGACGAGACAAGAAAGCGAGCGTCGCTACTGGAAGCAGGGCTAGTGTCGCGTTTAACGCTCGGAAAGCAGCAAGAGGATCGATAGGGAGCCAATATGCTGGAATCAGTATCCATGATATAAGGGGAGACCAGTAACCATTTATGGCATGCTTTATATCGCCGTTGGCATAGTTTTGCGCTATCTTGAGATAAGAAACACCATCGGGGTTTAGCCGATAAAAGAGCATCCATGTCAACACAGACACAGTGACTACTGTAATAAAAATACTTCCATAAAGGTGCCAGTACTTTCTTGTGTGAAAATAGATTCTTTGAAAATAGAAGATAAAACGCTCCATGTTTATTACCTAATGATACCCTATCGAATGTCGTTTGGTATAGTAGTAATAGAGATGGAAAAAAAATGTGAGGACAATGGAGCTGTGCTCTCCAGTGGTCAATCAACTATCATTATCGGGGCGGGGTTTTATGGACTGAGCATCGCCCTCTATTTATATGAGAAGCTTGGCGTACGAGATATTGTTCTTCTTGAGAAAGAAGATGCCACAATGACGAGGGCTTCGTATGTTAACCAGGCTCGGGTTCATAATGGTTATCATTACCCACGAAGCATCCTTACGGCGTATCGCTCTGCTGTGAACTTCCCGGTTTTTACAGAGCAGTTTAAGGCGGCGGTTGTGGCGGATTTTGACAAGTACTATGGTATCGCACGTAACTTATCAAAAGTAAATGCGCATCAGTTTGTTAATTTTTGTCAAAAAATAGGTGTGGGCATCCAGCCGGCTCCTCCGGATATTGAAGGATTCTTTAATCATAATCTCGTTGAAGCAGTGTATAAGGTCAAAGAGTATGCTTTTGATGCACACAAATTACGAGATGATTTACTACAGCAGATTGCACGCTATCCTGAAATCAAGGTTCGTACGGGAGTAAGAGTAGATACCATCAAGGGCAATGACACAAGCACGATTGACGTAGAAACGAGTGATGGTACACTAACGGCCAACTATGTGTTGAATTGCACGTACGCAAACATTAATACACTTCATCGACGCGCAGGCTTGCCGCTTGTGGGGCTGAAGCACGAAATTACTGAAATGTGCCTGGTAAAGCTCCCAAAGGGAATGGAAAAATTCAGTATCACACTTATGGATGGCCCATTCTTCTCAGTCATGCCGTTCCCTTCAAAAGGTCTGTATACGCTATCGCATGTGCGCTACACGCCGCACGAGTCTTGGCTCGACAATGAAGGTACGCCAGTAGAAAAGCAGGACACGCACCATTACCTAGCTTCGCGTCATTTTTCTACCAACTACAAACAGATGTATAATGATGTTATACGGTTTATCCCTGCGCTACGCGATATGCAGTACGTAGAGTCAATCGTGGAGGTAAAGACGGTGCTGGTGAAGAGCGAAGATGACGACAGTCGTCCCATTCTGTTTAAGGCTCATCACGGTATTCGTAATTACGTGTGCATCATGGGTGGGAAGTTAGACAATATTTATGACGTGTTCGAGGAATTGGAAGGATTGTATGACCGCAAAGCCCGCGCAAAGTAAGAAGAAACGCATTATCCAAAAAGAGGTGTTCGTCAAAGATCTTTTTGTGTCTGTAATTGTGGCACTTCGTAATGATACAACCGATGACGTTGATGTGGTGGACTACCTTCATGATTTGAGTGACCTGCTGTATCGCCACTATAGCAACTATGAGATTATTATCGTAGACAACAAACTCAAGGCTGACCTAATGAGCGTGGTCGTACCACTATTGTCTGAGCTGCCTTGCATACGGGTCATACAACTATCGCGTAAGTACTCGCATGATACAGCTATCATGAGCGGACTCGAGGGGTCTATTGGGGATTACACAGTAATAACTGACCCATCTCTCGATAATCCAAAGGATATCATAAAAATTGTTGATGAAAATACAGCGACCGACATCATTCAGGGCGTTGCCGCGGCGCGCAAAGGCCAACGACGCTTTCGCCAAACCCTATCACGCCGTCTGTTCTATTGGTATGGCCGGCGATTTATGCATATTGATGTTCCAACGAACTCAACATATTTCATGGCGCTTAGCCGGCGGGCGATTCGCGCCATCACTACATCAGGCCGGTCGGATACGCACATTCGTCATATGATAGCCCATGTTGGCTTTACGTACCAAACTTTTCCATACGAAACACGCGCCAACCCCGTTCAAAGCCATAGCTTACGCGTGGGGGCAATCGAAGCGATTGATATTGTGAGCAGTTATTCTATTCACCCGCTACGATTTATGGCTTGGCTTGGATTTGTCGCGAGTATTGTCAGTATAGTCTATGCGCTATATGTCGTGTATATTGCGGCTACTCGACAACATGTTGCCGAAGGCTGGACTACTATGTCGTTGCAGATATCGGGGCTATTCTTCGTATTATTTTTAATGATGGTTGTACTAGCCGAATACATTGGAAAGATAATGGTGGAATCAAGGAAGGATGTGCGCTATACAGTGCTCGATGAGCAAAGCAGCACGGTTGCGCTTGCAGACACCGGTCGACGAAATATAGCATCATAAGGGTTGCAATGAGTACACAACAGAAGATAAGAAAGCAGCACTCAGACTGGGAGTTCCCAGATTTTGACGAAGAGAAGTTCACTAAAAAACGTCAGCGCTACTGCATTTGCGTGTTTGTCATAAATGAAGGCGAACGCATTCGTAAGCAACTCAAAAAAATGGTACCCCTTGCATCGAAAATGGATATTGTGATTGCTGATGGCGGGAGTACCGACGGCTCGCTAGACGCTTCGTACTTGAAAGCACATAATGTACGAGCACTTCTAACAAAACGAGGCAAAGGCAAACTAAGTGCACAGATGCGCATGGCATTTGCGTGGGCAATACATGAAGGTTACGAAGGTGTAGTTGTAGTGGACGGTAATAATAAGGATAGTGTTGAGCGTGCTCCGCAATTCATCGAGCTACTCGAGCGTGGGTATGACCATGTCCAGGGCTCTCGATTTATTCCTGGCGGAAAGGCTATCAACACGCCTCTTTCTCGAGAAATCGGTTTACATGTTATACATGCACCACTCATTAGCTTAGCCTCGAGAAAGCGACATACAGATACAACCAATGGTTTTAGGGCATATAGTGCTCGGCTATTAACCGATACTGATATGGGTGTGTTTAGGGATATTTTTCAAACCTATGAGCTGCATTACCACCTGGCTATTGAAAGTAGTCGGAGCAAAAAATACAAGACGATTGAAACACCTGTGGTGCGTTCGTACCCAAAAAACGAGAAAACACCCACGAAGATTAGCCCAGTAAAAGGGAATGCACATGTTCTCGGTGTGTTATTTAAGGCTGTATTTGGTATGTATAGGGTTGGTGGAAATGCATTGATAAACCTTGCCCAACATGTACTACAAACTCGGTGGCCATTTTTGCTTCTTCTTATTAGCGTAGCCGGTTTTGCCTTCAATGTTGCTATGGCATATCCAGGATACATGAGCCTTGATTCGCTCCGCCAACTACAGCAGGCTACAGGTGGACAACCTTACACAGACTGGCATCCACCGGTGATGGCTTTGGTATGGAGTATCGGGATAGCAGTTACTGGCAAGGCCGCTAGCATGCTTATTCTTCAGTCGCTCCTGCTGTGGGTAGCTATATTCTTGTTAGCGTGGTGGATGTACGAGGCAACACACTCGAAAAAACTCTCCTTACTGGCTATTTTCCTTGGCTTTACGCCATTTATCTTGGCTGTGTCAGGAGTTATTTGGAAGGACACGCAGATGGCGCATAGCTTGTTCCTGGCATTTGTTGCTAGCCTATGGGTAAAGAGGGCTAGAAATGGGAAGAAGTGGATATTCTTCGCAGTATCTTTAGCGGCTGTTGCGTATGCATTGCTGCTGCGCTATAACGCACTATTCGCCGTACTCCCCATCGCCACGTATCTATTTGCTTCAGCAGGGTTTAAGAAGCGCGCCAGTATTGGTATGGCGATTATGACTATAGTCTTTATATTCACTGGAGGTGCAGTTCTGTCAAAGGCACTTAAGGTAGAGCCGTCACACGCCATAGTATCAGTAATGATTGACGACGTTGTGAATAGTGGTGGGACAAGGAGCTTTAACGCGCGTAAGATTAACATGTCAGCACAATCTATAAAAGTACTTGAATCTATAGAGAAGAGTTGTGGAGAAAAAGGAGTAATACTTCATGCATACCACTTCTGCTCCACGGCAGAACAACAATCCTTAGTGCGTAGCGAGCTATATGATGATATTGCAAGGGCATGGCGATACACCATTCTTCATCATCCCGCTGCATATATAAAATATCGAATAGCAACAATGGTGCTATTTATGACAACGCCAAAGGAGTATGAATATATAAAGCACAGTGGCGTAATTGATAATCCGTATGGCATGACGGTTCGTCACGAGGTGTTATCAAACGGCGTAACGGCATACGTTGATTATTTTGCTAAAGATATAGGAATGGTGTTTAGACCATACTTCTGGTTTCTATGCGCTAGTATGCTGCTTATATACACTCAAAAAAAGGACAACGCCTTATTGCGAAGTAAGGCAACAGTAGCCCTTGTGTTGTCATCCATTCTCTATATGCTTGGGTATTTTCCTGTGGTTATTGCAGCTGACTATCGGTACATCTATTGGTCTGTTATTGCAGTGCTCGTTGCCTGCTGCTTGGTCGTTACTGGTCGGTATCGGTTAAAGCACTATGCATCACAGCGCACTTTTGATGATGTATAGGCGCATATCGGATGAAGCATTGATTGTCGGTGAAAAGTATACCAGTATCGTCTTGTATATTTAGTTGCCGGTATGTCGCGCCGACCACTGAGAATGAACTCATCGGTGCTACGCCGTCAACAATGGCATCGAGCGATGGATTAGTATCACCTGGTAATACTGGAATGATCATTCTTGACGCCTTGTGTTTTGGAGGGAGCGATATGGCATACTGAAGGCCACTCAACCCAGTAGGTTGTAGCAGGAAACGTTCGAATTTTTCCGTAAAGATTATAGAGGGGGCGATACTGTAGTCGACCGACACCTCGTAGATGATTGGTGACTGCGTATGGTTCGGTGGCAGCAGGATAGATGACGGCGTTGTTGTTGCTCTTGTGGCAATAGCAGCGGGAGTAGAATTGTTGGTATTGATGCGCTTCCACAAAAAATGCGATTCATTATTCTCTATAATTTCGTAATGCTCGAGTAAGTATGAATAAAAATCAGTCGATGTAGACCATAGCCACTCCTCGTAATAAAAGTAGCTTGGTATGAGCGTTGTGACGTAATCTGGTTTTTGCGCAACGAAATCATTCAGGTAGTGAATGCGCTGATCATCCCCCAGTGCATGAATAATATAATCATTGGCGCTACCGGGCTTTCGCACAAATTTCTTTTGACTTTCATACACTCCGACGTAGGTTGACCATAGCGATGTATGAGATGATAAATAGGGTTTGAAAACATCAATACGCTGCTTCCACTGACTATTGAGTGAGAAGTAGTCGTCTGACACTCTCGCTTTGGTTGCCGTGGCGACGATTTCCTTAACTGGCATCGCCCTAATATGGTGGCTATAGATTACCCCGCTTAGCAATAGAATGAATATAGGGAGAGATGCCATCGCTATTTTGACACGTTTCTTCTTGTGAATAGTGTTTTGGATCGCAAGATCTACACCGAACGCTATGGTTAATAGCGCCATACCACGCTGAAGGTGGGTGAGTTGGCTTGTGGGGTCGAAATACCCAGTGATCCCTCCAAGGAACACCACGGATCCGTAGACTGCTAAGAAGAAGCCGGCTGCCACATTATTTCTCTGCTTTGTTTTGCTAAGGCAGTAAAGAGTGAGGAATCCCATGCCAATTATTACCAGGAACGGCAACATGCGCGCATCGCGAAGAGTACTACTGATTAATTCCCATGATAAATATGGATTGGGTGGTGAACCAAAGTACCAACTTTGGTCAGCCGGCACATCGATAAGGGAATAGTTAAGTGAAGCAAGGGGGTGTCCGCGGGTAACAATACTATAGCAAGCAATTATCGTAAGCGGGATGAGCATTAGGAAGCTAATCACAGAGGCTACCTTTTGCTTTAGTGAATCTCGGCAACGCCATATTTCTGGTAATATGATGCCACTATAGGCAATAATTGAGGCGATTCCATGCTCTGTACTAGTCATAAGGGCGAAGCAGGTGAGGATAACACCTATTATATATTTGATCGGCAGTTGAAATGTTGTAATTCGCAAAGTTTTTGAGGGGTTCCAAAGTATCCATGCGGCAATCAATACAGGCATAGTCCCGCGTAATCCCCGAAGAGACCCGCCTGGCTCAATGACATCAATGCAGCATATTGCCAAAGGTATGAAAAGGGCAGTGATAATGCTCGCTATGCGCCAGCTACGGTGATAGGCATAGAAGAAAAGAAGGCTACTTAGTATTAACAGAATGGGAGACATAAGGAATTTTAGGGTTTCTGCTGCAAATAGATTGCTACCAAGTAGCACAAAAAACGGGTAGTGCATTATTGGAATTGCAATACCGTGAAAAAATTGGAAGTCAACTCCTGGCATCTGTCCGTCAGCCATACGTCTGAGGGGATTATATAGCTGAAAGGTCCCATCGGTAGGGAAGGTGCTGACTGATATACCATGCTGTAGAGCGGAAAGGGTAACGAGCACAACATATAAACCAATGACTGCAATCGCGAGGTATGCAGATATAGATAGTGGGGATATAGATTTTTTCTCGTTCGACCTCAGAAGGCGGTGTATAGGCATATAAAAATTGTAACAGCACGGCTCACTAAGAGATAGAGAGGGGTGGGCATAAGGTATTATGCGGTGATATGATAATAAAGAGATAGAAGAGGAGAGCGTCATGAAGTCGGCACTTATAGGATATACAGGATTTGTTGGTGGGAATATACAAAGTCAACACGCGTTTGATGATTTATACAATAGCAAAAATATCGGTGATATTGAGGGCAAGGAATACGATTTGGTGGTTAGCGCTGCCAACCGCGCAGAGATGTGGCGAATCAACCAAGAGCCAGAAAAAGACCGCGCCGAAATAGATGAGTTCATCGCACATATCAGGAAGGCTAAGATTGGCAAACTGGTACTTATCTCAACGGTTGGGGTATACAAGAATCCGAATGGTGCCAATGAGGACACGCCGATAGAAACCGACGGCCTTTTACCCTATGGGCTTAACCGCTACTATTTAGAAGAATTTTGCAAAGAAAACTTCGACACGACAATCGTTCGGTTACCGGGATTATTCGGAAATGGCTTAAAAAAGAACGTAGTTTACGATCTGCTTCACGGTAACATGTTAGAAAAGATTCATGCTGACGGGGTATATCAGTACTACAATCTGGACAATATATGGAAAGACATTCAGACCGCAGTCAATAATGAGCTGCCACTGGTGAACCTGGCGGTACCGCCCATTAGTACCAGAGAGGTTGCCCGAGTGGCATTCGGTATGGACTTTACCAGCCAGCCAGAGGGGGTGACACCAGCATTTTGGGATATGCACAGCAAGTATGCGCAACTATACGGTGGCGACGGTGACTACTTGTACACGAAGGCGCAGGAACTTGAGGGAATAAAGGAATTTGTTGAGAGGGAGCGTAATAATGGCTGAAATTGCAGTATCGAACATAGCCTGGACAAACGAAGAAGAGCCAGAGATCGCAAAAAAACTCCAAGAACTAGGCATTACAAAAGTCGAGATTGCTCCTACCAAGCGGTGGGAAGACCCAACCAAGGCAACTCCTAAGGAGATACGGGAATATATTGATTGGTGGAAGGGGTATGGGATTGATGTTGTTGCATTCCAGTCGATGCTGTTTGCACGGCCTGATCTCAAGCTATTTGAATCTGAAGCAGTTCGCCAAGAGGCAGTCGACTATATGAATGAATTTATCCGGCTGGCAGGTGATATGGGGGCTCAGCGTATGGTGTTTGGATCGCCAAAGAACCGTCAACGTGGCAACATGGAGTTGGCGCAAGCAGACGAGGTTGCTAAAAATTTCTTTGGTGCGCTTGGCAAGACCGCCGCTGAGCGCGGAGTGGTACTGTGTATTGAGCCGAACGCACCGCAGTATAACTGTGACTACATTACTACTGCAGATGAGGGAGCTCGACTGGTTCGGTCCATTGGCTCAACGGGTATTGGGCTCCACCTTGATACTGCCTGCATGGCACTCGCAGGTGATGATATTGGTATGGCAATTCGTCGTTACGCCGATATCCTAGAGCACTTTCACGTGAGCGCCCCCATGCTAGATCATGTTGAACCGCGTGATGATGTGGACTATCAGGCGGCCGCAGATGCCCTGAGAGAGGTAGGATATGGCAAAGTTATTTCAATCGAAATGCGCCCCGGTGAGCAGGGTAAAAACACGCAGCGTGTCGAGGAGTCTGTGCGATTTGTGCAGCAGATTTTTAGCTAAACATCGTTATGATAGAGACTGCGCCGTGCTAAAAAGTTCCACATATATACAGCAACAGTGGCTAATATCTTTGAAACAAGGTAGCTTAGGTGGGCGATATCAGTGAGGAGCCACATCAATGTCGTTAGAACACCAAGACCAATCACACCAATCAAGGCAAAGATCCCAAACTCAACTGATTTTGAATTCAGTTTTGATCGACCGAAGACATAACGATTACTAAGAATATAAACCACGACAAGCCCAAAAATGAAGCCGGCAATAGCCGCAGGAAGATAGTGAATATGGAGTATCTCATGCAGTCCAACCATCATACCAAAATCAAAAATGTATCCGACTGCTGCGACTCCAAAGTACTTCAAAAATTGGTTTAAGTGTGCACCCATCCTGGCCATACTTGCTATTATACCTGCCTAGCTTTTCAAAAGATATTTTTGCTGGTTTTTAAATGATGGGTATAATTAGTATATGATTACCGTTATTATTGCAGGAGGATCGGGAACGCGTTTATGGCCGCTTTCGACTCCTAATAAGCCGAAACAACTTTTAGCACTTTCTAGTACGCGCACAATGGTGCAGCAAGCATATGATCGTGCCGCAAGACTAGGTGAAATTGTTTACATTGTCACGGAAGCCAGTCACTCAGATGAGCTACGCGAACAACTGCCAGAACTGCCAGACGAAGCGTTTCTGATTGAACCAGGCCGCCGGGGAACCGCTCATTGTATCATTTTTGCTCTTGATTACATTGCACGCAACCATGATCTAAATGAGCCAGTTGCCTTTATTCACTCTGATCACAATGTGAGGGACTTAAATGGATTTGCGCGGTCGTTTCACACCGCTGCACGTATCTCTGAGGAGAACAAAGAAATTGTGCTCATTGGTATTGAGCCAACATTCCCTTCGACGGGATTTGGCTATATTGAGCGAGACGGTGTCATAGACGAGTCAGCCGGCGTCTACAATGTGCAATCATTTAAGGAGAAGCCAGACTATGAAACTGCGCTCCGCTACGTAGCATCGGGGGATTATTTGTGGAACTGTGGCTATTTCGTCGGCTCAGTCAATACGTTTCTTGGTGAAATGAAGCAGAGTGCACCTGAACTACAAGCGAATTATGAGAAGCTTGCATCAATCGACGTACATGGTAGTGACAGATACAATCAGGCATACCTTGAGCTAGACAATCAAGTGATCGATGTGGCGTTGATTGAAAAAGCGCAAAAGCTAGCTGTCGTATCTGCTAGCTTTGACTGGATGGATATTGGCAACTTCAAAGACCTTCATGATGTCGTGCCAAAGGATGAGCAAGGCAACTACTTCCACGGTGAGAATGTCCACACAATTGAAGTAGAAAGCGTTTATGTACGCAATGAAGAGCCGAAGAAACCGGTTGCCGTAATTGGTCTAGACAATGTAGTGGTAGTTAATACCCCCGATGGCATACTTGTCGCCCGCAAAGACGTGAGCGCGAAGTGTGGTGATGTAGCCAAGAAACTACAAGAATAATTAGTTGTAATTATCACATTTTTAGTATTTCTATAAATTTATAGACTTTGGACATGGGATGCGCTTTAATGAAAGAAGCGGGTGTTGAACAACACCATAACTAAAGGAGCGCAACCATGTGCGGAATAGTAGGCTATATCGGAACAAAAACAGCTCAACCTATCTTAGTAAGCGGGTTGAAGCGGCTTGAATACCGAGGGTATGATAGTGCTGGTGTAGCAACAGTTGACCCTAAAGGTAGAGCAACGCTGCTGAGGGCCAAGGGCAAGGTAGCAGAGCTTGAAGATAAGGTCAATGAACACAAGACCGATGACACTGTCGGTATTGGGCACACTCGGTGGGCAACTCATGGAGCACCCAGCAAACGCAACGCTCACCCCCATGCAGTCGGAAATATTTATTTGGTCCACAACGGCATCATAGAAAATTACCAAGAGCTAAAAGCGATGCTCACGAAACGAGACTACATATTTAAGAGCGACACAGATACAGAAGTGCTGACTGCCCTCATTGACTATGTGTATCAGACGGCCGATAGTCTGCTCGAGGCAGTGAGCGGGGCGCTCGGCATGGTGGTGGGTGCGTATGGCATTGCAGTATTTAGTGTCAAAAATCCGAACGAAATTGTAGTGGCCCGCAAGGGTAGCCCGCTCATTGTGGGAGTGGGTGACGGCGAAACATATGTTGCGAGCGATGCTAGCGCGCTCGTGGGCTATACCAATCGAGTGATATATTTGCATGATGGTGAAATTGGACTATGTACTCGTGAAGGTGTGCAACTGTACGATATTGACGTGCATGCAGTTGATGCTGAAATTGAAACGCTTGAAATGGACTTGCAAGCGATCCAGAAAAAGGGCTTTGACCACTTTTTGCTCAAAGAAATTCACGAGCAACCACATAGTGTGAGGGCAACGCTCAGCGGCCGTGTCGATGCCGAAAAAGACTACGCGAGGCTTGGTGGTCTGAACATGACTGACGATGAACTGCGCGAGGTTGAGCATGTCATGATTGTGGGCTGCGGTACGGCCTATTATGCTGGCCTGATGGCCAGCTACTTGATGGAGCAATTTACCGAAGGTGTCACCTATAGCTCTCATATCGCCAGTGAGCTGAGGTACCGATCGTTCCACGTGCCAGCCCACACTACCGCACTAATCGTCAGCCAGAGCGGCGAAACGGCCGACACACTCGCCTGTTTGCAAGAGCTTAAGCGACGCGGCGTGCGTTGTCTGGGGGTGGTGAATGCTGTCGGCAGCACTATCGCCCGTGAAGTGGATGGCGGCGTGTATGTACATGTGGGGGCTGAAATTAGCGTGGCGAGCACCAAAGCCTTCACGTCTCAGGTAGCCGCAATGACAATATTTGGCTTGATGATGGCAGGCGTCAAAGGTGCCAAGCCCAAAGAACTAGCCGACTATATACGCGAGCTTGATATGTTGCCAGATGAAATTGAGAAAGTACTCGATCGCTACGAAGGTGATATAAAAAAACTTGCCAAGAAGTATGCTCACTATGATCATGCGCTCTATGTGGGACGTGATACGCTGTACCCGGTTGCGCTTGAAGGCGCGCTAAAACTGAAGGAGGTGAGCTATATACAAGCCGAGGGCTACGCGGCCGGTGAGCTCAAACACGGCCCGATTGCCCTGATTGACGATCGCTTCTTTGAGGTGTGCTACCTGCAAGATAACTGGCTCTACGAAAAAACCCAAAGCAATCTGATCGAAATGAATGCTCGCGGTGCGCACGCCATTGTGATAACCGATACTACCAAAAAGGTGCAGGCAGAATCAGTAGTACGGATTTCAACCAAGCTCAAACTGCTCACGCCGCTCCTTTTCAATGTAGTATCACAAATGCTGGCCTACTACATTGCGGTAGCGCGGGGTAATGACGTGGATCAACCGCGGAATCTCGCCAAGAGCGTCACGGTTGAATAGATTGACACATAGGAGTAAAAGTTGTAAAATAGTATCCGACCTATCTGCACAAGCTTTAGGCGCACCTACTAGTGGAAGGATACCCCGTGAGCCGGTTACTACGCGCGCTCAAGAAGCGCCGAGTTGTCGCTCTGGTGCTGGTGCTGCTCGTCGGTGCCGCCATCTACCTGATGACCCGACCGAGTGAATCCACGAGCACCACACCTCCAAGCCCACCGCTCGCGACGCCTACACAGACGTCCACAGCGGCCGCAACGGTGACGGCAACCCCGTCACTCTCGCCGTCTGCATCGGTGTCGCCCACTCGGCCGACCGCCTCGGCTACTCCGAGCACTTCCGCTCGGCCGTCGGCACAAGTGAGCAAGACCGCCAACTTCAACGGCTACACCGTTGCTCTCCCCAAGAGGAGCGTGCTGGTTGGCGCCACCAAGGGCAAGTACGGTGAGGTTCGCAGCACCTACCGCACGCCGGCAGGTGAGAAGGTGATGACCATCGCGTTCTCAGCTGACTTCGGCTGGAGCGAGTTCAGCGAAGAGCTGACCGCCAAGTGCCCCCGTGCTGCTGAAGGCAAGCAGAAGCCCATCAGCTGGGGCGGCTCGTACGACGGTGGCTACACCGGCTGGGACATGAAGGGCTGTACCGAGAACCTGGTGACCTTCACAACGTTCAGCGACGTCGAGAATGTGGCGGTGGTGTACTACGGTGCTACTACCCCGCCCGCGTGGCTCATCAAGGCAATCGAGCAGGCGGTGTGGACCGAGTAGTCCGCACCAACCCCGCTCTTCGGCCTTCCCCCTAACCCCATTCCGCTCTGCGCGGGATGGGGTATCTTTATAGCTTGCGGCAGCATAAACAATCGACTAGACTGTGAGCAGAGAGTGAGGGTGACATGAGAAAAGACGAAGAAAAGGCGATTGAGCAAGCGGTTGATTTGATTGAAGAGGCTGAAGATACAGCGCCCGAGGCTACTGAAGCAACTGAAACGGGGCTTGAGCCGACGGCTGAGAAGAACGAAAAAACGCACCATCGTCGAAAGCTGATTATTACCGCTGTGATTGTAGCCATTGTTATAGGAACACTGCTCGGCATTCCGTTTACTCGCTATGGATTACTTGGCCTTTTTGTCACGAAGTCGGTGGCGTTGACCGTTGTTGATGCCAATAGTGGCAAACCGGTAAGTGCCGCCAAAGTCTCGCTTGGGCGCTTCGATGTTGAAACCGATGCCAAGGGGGTTGCCCGTGTGAACAGCGTTGCTGTCGGCGAGCACCAGCTGGTAGTCGAAAAGAAAAACTACACAACCAAAACTACCACCCATACCGTGCCGGTACTAATGCCCGAAAAGGATACCACCATCAAAATTGTTGCATTGGGTCGCAGTGCGAGCTTTTCTGTGCTCAACTCGCTTACCGGCAAGCCAGTGAAGGGCGCGATGATCGCAATTGAAGGCACGAGTGCATTGAGCGATGATACAGGGAAGGCGAGTGTGGTGTTGCCCGTGAAGGCCGATGCGCAAACCGGTACCGTGAAGGCCGATGGTTACAATCCGTATGAAATCAGTATCACCATGAAAGTGGGTGAGGACCCTATGGTTGAGGTGAAGTTGGTCCCCGCGGGTAAGGTGTATTTTTTGAGTAAGCGTACCGGCAAAATTGATGTCATGAGCGCAAACCTTGATGGATCTGCTCCTGCTGTTGTACTGAGCGCTTCGGGGCGTGAAAGTGATACCGAAACAAGCCTCATTGCTTCGCCAAGTTGGAACCACTTGATGCTTATATCACGGCGAGACGCTACATGGCCAAAACTATACATGATTACCGCAAAAACAGGTAAACTTACTACTGTTGATGAAGCAGAGGCGGGCTATGATCCTATTGGATGGGTTGGTGAAAAGTTTTATTACAAAGCAACAAACTACAAACAAAATCCTTGGCAGAATGGTACCGAGTCGCTGGTGAGCTACAATGCCGAAACTGATCAGCGAAACGTTGTTGACAGTAGCGTAGGGATTGGTACGAGCTATTACGATATGGCTGCGCAACATATTTCGCAGGCTTTTGTTGCTGATGGGAAGGTGGTATATACAAAATACTGGCAGTATAGCCAGGCGTATGCCGATAAAAATCGGGCAGCGAGTGTAATGGCAGTTGTGGCCGATGGTGACCTGAAGACAACCGCGAAAGACATTCCACAGCAAGGTGACACGTATATTGACACAGTATTGCAAAAGCCTGGAGTGGTGATGATTCGCATAGGCAAAGCGGATAATACAAAGGCTTTCTACCGCTATGCGGCCGGGAAGCTTGCCATCGCAGAAAGCGATGATGTGGCGTTCTACAACAGTCGCTTGAGCTACCTAATGTCACCAAATGGCGAAAAAGCCTTGTGGACCGAACAACGTGATGGCCGCAATGTGGTATTTGCAGCTGGCCGCGACTTAACCAATGGCAACCAACTGAGCATTGGTGAGTATGGTGCATATGGCTGGGTCACCAACGACTACGTGCTCTATGGCAAGAACCAAAGTGAGCTCTATATTGCACCAGTTGGCGCGCAGCTTGACGGCAAGCACAAAATCACCGACTACCACAAGGCATATGCCTACCCTGGTTATGGCTGGGGCTATGGCGGTACGGCGTACTAGCCGTTGGCAAGCTTTATTTTTAGCAGGTGGAGTGCCGTCATGGTTTGGCAGTCGTTTATATCGCCTTGTGCAATCATAGCGTCAATTTCCTCAAGGCTAAAAAAACGCATAGCGGCGAATGTTTCATCGGACTGCTCCTTTTGGCCATCAGCATGGTGGCCACGGGCTAAGTAAGTGGCCATTTGTTCCGTCATCAGGCCATTGCACACATAGTGCTTGCCAAGTAATTCCCAGCTATCGGCGCGTATTCCCGTTTCTTCTTCAAGTTCGCGTTTGGATGCATCTAGTAGATGTTCGCCATCTCCACCGCCGCCAGGCAGCTCCCATCCCCAACTTTTTGAAGGGTACTTGTAGGCACGCACCAAAAACACCCGCCGTTGCTCATCAAGCACTACTACCATGACCGAGTCTTTCGACTCCATATAGCCATACATTCCCTTGCTACCATCGGGCGTTATTGTCTCGTCTTCGTGAATGGTAATCCATGGATTTTGGTAGACGACTTTTGATGCGGTAGGTACTTTTGGCGGTTGCTCGTTCATGGGTTCATCGGTTGCTTTCTACTATTTTGCGAATTTTAGTAATGAAGAGGCTTTTGTCGAATCGTCGTGCGGTACGGTTGAGTTTACTAGGGAAGAACGTGCTTGTTTGAGCATGAGCGATTGCTGCAGTGATGGCTTCGACGGTTTGCTCATGGAACAGCACACCCGTTTCGCCATCTTGCACGATATCCAGTGTGCCGGCCTTGCCATAGGCTATCACTGGCGCACCAGCGGCAAGCGCTTCAGCTTGTACAATGCCGAAGTCTTCTTCGGCTGCATAAATAAAGCCCCGGGCGTTATTAAGCGCTGCCTCAAGCTGTTCATCAGACGCATCGGTATGGCGGTTGGTGCGGAACTGTACGGTAGGGCCAGCGAGTGTAACGAGTTTGTCATGCTCGGGCCCGTTCCCGAATACCCACAGCGGCACGCCTAGCTGGCTGCATGCCTGCACTACTAAGTCGTAGCGCTTGTAGGGAACTTGCCTGCCGACGGTCACATAGTGGTCGCCACGCTCTCTGGCTGGAACAAAACGCGCAACATTGACCGGCGGGTGAATAACGGTGCTTTTGCGATGGTAGTATTTTTCAATTCGTTTTTGACACTCAGCAGAGTTAGCAATGAACACATCCACAGCTTGAGCGGCCCTATAGTCTGCGTTGCGCTGCGACGGCACAAAAAGTGGCATGCCCAGGCGAATCAGTGGATTTAGCACTCCAAATCCAGGATCCTTCTTGTACTCTTTGTAGTGACTCCAGTAGTAGCGAATAGGGGTGTGGCAATAACACAGGTGCACTTGCCCCTCACGTGTTTTACGAACCTGCTTAGCTTCAGCGCTGCTGCTGCTGATGATGATATCGAACTCGCTGAGGTCGAGTGCGCGAAAAGCCCGTACGCGTAATATGGGCATAAGTTTGTGAAGTTTTTTGAGTGGACCTGGCAGGTTTTGTAGGTAGGTGGTTCGCACATCATATTTTGCAAAGCGTGGCATATTTTGTGGCACGTAGGTGCTCGTATAAATTGGCGCTCTCGGGAAGGCTTCAGCTAGCGCCAATACTACTTCCTCGGCACCCCCCATGTTCGTGAGCCAGTCGGCAACAATGGCAATTTTTGGTGCCGTGGCCACTACTTGGCTCCAGTTTTGCGTAGCACAACACCAATGGTTTTGAACAAAATACGCAGGTCCAACCAGAAGCTCCAGTTTTGCGCGTAGTATAGTTCAAGTTCAATTCGCTCTTCAAAGCTAAGCTCGCTACGGCCTGATACTTGCCATAGGCCGGTCACGCCACTTTTGACACTGTGGAGTAGTGCGGTGCGGTTTTTGTTGAAGTTGACTTCTTGAGGCAAGATAGGTCGTGGCCCGACAAGGCTTAAATCACCACGCAGTACGTTAAATATTTGTGGCAATTCGTCGAGCGATGTTTCACGCAGGAACTTACCAATACCTGTAATGCGTGGATCATTGACAACCTTGTGGTTTTTTCGATATTCGCTAGCCAAGTCTGGCCGGCCCATATCTTCAAACTCTAGGCTGGCATCTTTTTTGCCATACTGTGCACCCATGGTACGAAACTTCACAAGGTTTACGGGTTTGCTAAATTGGCTGAGCCGCTTGCTAACATAAAAGATTGGGCCTGGCGCAAAGATTTTTTGTAAGAGTGAAAGCACGATGATAATTGGCACAATAGGAACAAGGAGTACTACCGATACAGCCACGTCAAAAATACGCTTAGCAATGGCACCCCAACCAACCAATGGGGTCTGACTGACGGTAATCATGGGGTAGCCCAGGAACACGTCAACGGTATTTTTGCCCGTATAAAATTCCGGCTCGCCAGGAATAAAGTTGTACTGTATGTGGTGAATCTGCGCGGCACTAAGTATGCGGTGGTTACGGTCCTCACTATCGTACAAATCGGTTTGAATAATGGTACTAATGTGGTGTTTCTCAATGTCTTTGAGCGCGTTGTCGACAGATGTGTAGTGGATGATACCAAGGCCATGGGGCACGCACTTGGCTGGGCCGGCGAGTGCGACTACCTGATACCCTGATTTATGGGTTGTGCTCATTTCTTCGGCAATGTCTCTGGTGGCGGCACTATTGCCCACAATCAACACCCTACTCACACCGCGGCCGTAGCGGTAAAGTTCAGTTCGAGTGAGCCGCACGATTTCGCGCACCAATATGATGGCGAGGGCTGACCCAACAAGCACATACCAGGCAACCAGCCGAGCAGGGAAGATGTGTACGCTTGTGGCGTATTCCCAGCCGATTACTAAGAGCACCCCAATAAAGGTACCTAGCACAATACGCGCCCATTCAATCAGCCGACGTGAATACACATTGGCACTATACAGGCCCAGGGTGGCAAAAATCATAATCCAAATTGGGGCGATGACGGCAAATCCACCGACGTATTCCCATTTGTATACTGGGTAGAGCAGGCTGCGATGGTCGAGCTGCGTGCGCACATAGTAAGCCACGAAGAACACAGTAGCGAGGACAAGCAGGTCGAGGGCAATCAAGAGGATACTATAAAACTTGGTGTTTTTAGATGGCATAATGTGCCACAATTATACCATTTTTCGCTACAATAGGGGTAATGAAGCATCGGGTAATTGAATACATCACCGCGTGGCTCTTACTGGTTATTCTGGCATTTATTGTAGTGCATGCACCGCTAACGGTGTTTGTGGGTACCCGAGTGCCAGCGCTTGCCGAGATTATAAAGAGCTGGAAGGAATGGCTGCTCCTGCTTGCACTGGTGGGTGTGCTGATTGAAACAACTCGGCTCAAGAAGTGGCCGTTGTTTACGCATGACGCTGTGTGCTGGTTGGCACTTGGTTACGCGGCACTGCATATTGGTGCCCTCGCGTGGACCCATACTACTGCGGCTGCGGTTGTGGCGGGACTCGCCATTGATTTACGCTATATCTTGTATTTCGTACTGGTCTATATGTTTGTGCGGCTCCACCCGGCGTATCGGCGCTCGTTTGGCAAAATTGCCTTCATTGGAGCAGGAATAGTGCTCGGCTTTGCAGCGCTACAACTGGTATTACCGCACGATGCACTCAAGCACCTTGGCTACAGCTACGACACCATTGCTCCCTACATGACAGTCGACAAAAACCCCGACTACATTCGTATCAATAGTACGCTTCGGGGTCCCAACCCACTAGGTGCCTATGCGGTGGGCGCTTTGGCGGGAGCTGCTGCGTATATAGCTACCCGACGCGTTAACTGGCAGCGCGGTAAAGAGCGGTTTGCGGTAGGCGCGTTTGCAGCGACTGCCATAGTAGCGCTTTGGAATAGCTATTCGCGCAGTGCGCTCGTGGCGGGGCTCATTGCCGTAGGGTTAGTGTTTGTCGTTCGTTATGGCAAACGCCCTAGTAAACGTGTGTGGTATGCGCTAGCGGTGGGCACACTAGTACTAGCGGCGCTAGGGGCAGCGGTGCGTGATACAAGCTTTGTGCACAATGTGATTTTGCACGACAACCCTACAACTGGCGCGAATATTGACTCCAATGCTGGGCACCTAGTATCGGTGCAGCACGGCGTAGAGCGGATGCTGAATGAGCCAATGGGACTTGGAGTGGGGACGACTGGCTCGGCGTCGCTCCTTGGATCGCAACCAACAATCATCGAAAACCAGTACTTGATGATTGCGCATGAGGTGGGTTGGGCTGGACTGGCACTTTTTACGGCGCTTTTTGCTGTCATCATACAGCAACTATGGCGACTGCGCAGCACATGGTATGGCCTTGCGGCCTGGGCAAGTGGTATTGGGCTGGCGCTCATTGGCATACTACTGCCAGTGTGGGCGGACGACACAGTAAGCATTGTATGGTGGGGACTAGCGGGCATGATACTAGCAAAAGGAGCAGGGCATGGAACAACGACCAACAAAAAAGCAGCGTGAACTATTAAGTTTTATTGACGGTTTTATTAAAGGCTATGGCTATGGGCCAAGCTACCGCGAAATTATGCGTGCGCTTGACTACAAATCGGTGAGTACTGTCGCAACGCATGTTAACGGGCTGATTAGCCGCGGCTGGTTAGTCAAAAAAGACAACTCAGCGCGCACGCTCGAAGTCGTAGCACCGGGCGACGCACCAGCGGTGGGTACGGTGGGCGTGGTAGCAAATGCTGCTGAGCAAGCTATACTCAAAAAGATCGAAGAACTGCGCGGTACCGACAACGACGAAGCTGCCAAACAGATTGAAACACTCACCGAAACCCTGCGAATACTCGGATACGAAAAGGCGAGCGGCAAAACCATAGTATAATTGGTAGTATGCACAAGCATATTCACGCCCTCAAGCGGCGCGCTATGGAGGTGAAATGGAAGCCCCTGCTGCTTAAAGTAGCCGGTGGGCTTGTGATGCTACTTGTTGTTGTGCAGTTGTTTTACCCTAGCGATAGGCTATTGCCCTTCGTGACAGTCGACAAGCAGCCTGTGGGAACGCGCACTAAGCAAGAAGCTATAAAATTACTTAACGAAGCGTACCAATCACACAAACTGGCCATTTACATGGGGATTGATGCCACGCCGTTTAGCACGCCTACATTGAAAGCAACCGATATTACCGTCGACAACACCGCGCGGATTACTGCTATGGGCTATCCATGGTATATGCGTATTATTCCCACTTCGTTGTTTTGGGCGGGGCTCAAAAAGACCGATGCGCCCGCACCAACATTTGGTAAGGGGTTTGAGCAGTATGTCGACAAAACACTTATGGCAGAATGTCGTAAAGCGCCTGTCGACGCGACGCTTCGGGCGGACGGTGAAAAACTGGTCCCCGTTGCTGCTCAGCCGGGTGGTCAGTGTGAACGTGCCGATGTAGTGGCTACGCTCAAAAAAGTACGGCCAAACCTCACTAGTCAATCGAAGGTGAAGGTTGCGCAAAAGGCGATTGCGCCAGCCGTGGGCGACAATGTGGCCAAGCAGTTGGCCGATGAAATAAGTGAGCGCATAAAAGCGGGCATCCCGCTGCAGGTAAGTGGCGCTACGGTGCAAGTGCCAGCCAAAGATGTTGTAACCTGGCTTGATTTTGCAAGCAAAGACGGCGCTATAGCGGTAGCGGTTAATGCCGATAAATCAGCCACGTACTTGAATGGCACCATTGCGCCAAAAGTTGCCATTAAGCCCGGTGTGTCGTACATTACCACCGTAGACTTTACCGAAACCTCGCGCAGCAATGGGAGCAATGGCCAAGCGCTTGACCTTGGGGCGACGGCGAACAGCATTCAGGCGTTTGTGGTTGGTGACGCTAGCAATGCGCAGGCGGTAACAAAGGTATTGCCCCCAACCGAGCAATACACCCGTAGGTATAGTCCCACCGACGCGGGCCTTTCGGCACTACTTGCGAACTACGCCAAGGACCATAGCGGCACCTTTGGCATCACCCTGATTGAAATGGACGGCAAAAAACGCCGCGCCGACTACAATGGCGACAAAAAGTTCGTCACTGCCAGCACCTACAAACTGTTTGCTGCCTACAGTTTGCTTAAACGCATCGATGCCGGCACCAAAAGTTGGGATAGCAATGCTGACTGCTTCAACAAAATGATTAGCCTAAGCGACAATACCTGTGCCGAAGCCTTTTTGAATGACCTAGGCCTGCGCAACATTACGAACGACATCAACGCTATTGGGCTCAAAAACTCCAACTTTATCGAAAACGGCGGGCCTTTTACCACGTCGAACGACCTAGCGCTCCTGCTTGGTATGCTGCAAAGCGGGCAAAACTTTAGCCCCACTAACCGTGATCGATTAATCAGTGCCATGCGCAACAATGTATTTCGCAAGGGCATTCCGAGCGGTGCGAGTGGGACCGTTGCCGATAAGGTAGGGTTTATGAACGGCTTGTTGCATGACGCCGCCATTGTGTATAGTCCATCAGGCACATACATACTTGTCGTTATGACCGATGGCAGCAGTTGGGCAACCATTGCCGACCTTGCCAAGCAAATCGATTCGCTCCGCGCCCAGTAGTGTTTACACTTTACCCTCTTTGGTATAAAATATCTTTTGTATCTGCGCGCACCCGCGCGCAGAAGCACCTATTCCGGCATAGCTCAGTGGTAGAGCGGATGGCTGTTAACCATTAGGTCGCTGGTTCGAGCCCAGCTGCCGGAGCCAAGCAAAGGGGCCCATCGAAAGATGGGCTTTTTGCTTATTATTAAACACACTTCTATCTACTTTAAAGACAGCAAAGAATGGCTTCAATAAATTTTATAGTCAAGTACTGCACTAGGGCGCATCCCATGCGCAGTAGAACACATTTTATAATCGATCGATAGCCTCGGCCTCTGTTGGTCATGCGACCCTCCTTTCTTTAATTAATAAAAAACCGTCCATTTCTGGGCGGATTTAATATGTCGATAAATAAAAGAAACTAGAGAATTTTGGCAACACTAAAAACAAAATTCAAACTCAACAGATTGAGCCACCTATAAATGGTGTTTTGAACTCTGCTTCAAGTGCCTTTATGCCGTTTGCTCTAGCTCGATATTCGGTATACCCGTATTTCAGGGTATTCAATTGTTATGTCGTGAGAATCAACTTTCTCCGCCTGTCTGTTTTGGTAATGAGTGACAGTCTCATCCCTGGTTACTGAGTCTCAGGGCTCATTACTATTTTATGCTCATAAAATATATATTGAAAGCATAAGCAGTTATTTCTACGAGAAGTAAGTGTTATATTTATTGCAAATGGCAAATAAGAAGCGCTTCCGTGAGAATTATAAAAAGAACCTTGGACGGCATATTTTTAGCCGACATGATATCCTTGTCATCGAAAAAATGATGCGTGAATATGGTGACGCGTATGACGATAGAATGATGAAGGGGTATTCATCTGCTGAACGAAAAAAGCTGAGTGAGAATTCGAGAAAGTTCGCAGACTGCCATGTACAAGTTGGACGATATCATCATAGACTTCCGAGATTTGGATGGATGAGCATGGAAATTGATTATTCTGGAGTCGAGTGGATTGAAAATGCGGATAGTGTTAAGTTTTTGCAAAAAGATTACCGATCAACACGCTATTTTCAGGTTGCGTGTCACCCTGGCTTGACTCTTACCATTAAGCCCTTCTCTTGTGAGCTTTATGCTAATAGACAGTATGCTAATGGAGGCGAATTGCGAATATTAGATTCTGTGACGAAAAAAATTGAAAAACATGTCAAGAGCGTGAAAGGCGCCATACGATCAAATGTTTATTTGCGTGGTAACCTCGTATACACCTAAAGGCTAATTGTGCGAACCAAAATGACAGCGATCATAAGTGTAAAATGTAGTTATGACAACTTCACAGAATAAAGATGAAACTATAGTTCGACTTAGGGTTTACTCGTGGGGCAGATCTTATGAACTGCCAACTTTTCAGACTAAACTTAATGAAAAAGCGAAGTCTTGGCTAGTTGAACAGGGGTTAAACATTGAACTTCTACCTCCTCCTCAATTTGGAGCCACAGGTGGATCATATACGTTAGCAACGAGAGTCATCTTGTACTGTATAAAGATAATACCAATCTTAAGGAAAATAAAAGATTGGTATTATCTTAGAGCCTATGACCAATCGAAAAGCAACTTCACTATACTTCTTGAAAATACTGGCTCTCGCGATAAAGTCACGCGCGACAAGAAAGGTATAGATTTAGTTATCAGCGGATATCAGCTCGCTAAATATCTGAAAGAGAAATTTCCAATTTATGAGTTTAGCGTAACGGTTTCACTAAATAATTCCGAAGATAGGCGTAGGTCTCTTATATCCATTGATAGCTCTAGGATGAACGATACCTCAATAGGGTACACTATTAGATTGCTACCAAAATTAAAGCACGAAAAGGATATTTTAGCTTATCTCACATATGATCGTCATTTTTTAGTTAAGCTCAGGTCATCCCGTTGGGGTAAAGAGGAAAGCTCAACGTATTACTATATTCCATTTATTCACGGCATTCCGCTATTCTGAAAAACGCAGTAAACTATGAACATGAGTGAGATAGTAACGAATCTAGCTGTAGAAATATTGACGAGCCTTATTCTTATGGTTGCTGGATCAATTGTTACTATTGTTGCACTACGATTCGATTGGGCTAGAGGCTTTCTTGCTCGAATAGGTGTAAATATACGTTCCGATCGACCTCAACTTGATTTAGATTTACACTTCAAACCCGAATTAAGTACTACCACTGTGTCGATAAAGAATGCCGGCAATCAGTGTGCATACAACGTGTACTGCTTTCTATTTGAAGTTTATCATGCAGCAGACAATAAGCCTTTTTCAGTTTCTTCGCTAGGCAGCGAAAAAATTAAAGCGGGCGTATTAGGGCCAGGAGAAAAGATTTATTTTGTAGGCAAGAAAGTAATGTTCGATGGCTGTAACATTACTTCTGAGCAAGAGGTATGGGTCGAATACACCGATGAGTTTGGAAGGAACTATCGAACAAGGGTTTTGACGCCGAACGGTAGAGGTGACGACCTAAAAGTGCTACCTCCTAAAGCCATCAAATATCGAATGCCAAGATTGCCAGGCTTAAAATACAAGGGAACTGAAAATTTTGAGTTAATCAGGTCAGGAAAACAGGGTCTAAAGAATATTCCGTACCTGTAGCTGTTTTGCGAAAAACATCCACTAGCGGGAGCCAAGCATAGGCACCATGTGAAAACATGGTGTTTTTGTTTTGTGAGATAATATAAGAATGAATACCGTGTTGATGCCTGTTGCAGTCGTGAAAAAAGAGGACCGAATACTTATAAGGAAAATGGATCCTGAAAAAAGTCCCTATGCAGAACTTTGGGCGCTTTTTGGCGGAAGAGTAGAGGGCAATGATTCAATCCTGGATGCACTAAACAGAGAGCTCTCTGATAGGTGGAATTTTACCGTATCCATCACTGAGAAGCTTTGGTGGAACGAAGAAATCAAAGTTGATCACGACGGAGAAGAAAAAAGATTCATCTATTTGGATGTTCTCTGTAGTATTGCCGATGGCGAACCAAAACCGATAAATGAGAACGAACTGCTTCAGTGGGCGTTAGTGAGTGAGTTGAATCAATACGACGTAAATCCCCCTACTCGCACTTTGCTGGCGAAACTGGGCTATTTAGCCTAGTGAGCAAAGTATATCTTCGGCGCGGCCCATCATGAAGTACATAGGGATGCGATGACTCAATGTTTCGGCGGCATGCATGCGGCGCCATGCGATATTTGGTTGATCGGCCGACATGAGCGGCATGTAGCCGCTAAGGGTCCCGCGACTGGCGGTTATATTACGCGACATTTCTTCATATAGGTGCCAGTAAGCTTTGCCATGGTCGTAGCGAAATTGTTCAAGCAGCTGGTCGCACACAACGGGGAATACCAAAGTATCAATTGGCCGCGGCTCGGTGTGATGTGATGGTGCCATTGCGCCAATGGCTCGCTGAGTTTTTTCATCTTGCAGCGTTGTAGCGAGCCCCTGCACAAAGTTGCCGCGCTCGTCGAGCAGAAACTTTTCATCACTCACCCATTGCCACCCATTTTGTTTTGCAAAGGCAGAAAGGGTTGATTTGCCAATACCCGAAACCCCACCAATGAGAGCAGTGGTATGTGATGATTCGGGGTTGGTGATAACATTGCCATGAATGGTATATACGCCGCCCGCTTGGCGTTGCTGTTCTAAATAGTGGTTAGCAAATTTAATGCCCTGGTAGGCGTGCTCGGCATCGCACTCTATGCGGTGCGGATCGAGTGAATAAACCTGGGTAGGCGATTCGGCAATTTGCACGTACTCATCGTTATTGACACCACAGCTAACACTGCCAATAACGTACTGTTCCCAAAACGGATGATGGGCAACATGATCAACAAATGGCTCGGAGCCTTCTATGGAAAACGGCAATTCACCACCCGCACTAGTAACTCGATAGAACTGTTTCATAAATTGCCTCGAGTTCTTTTGCCTTGGTCTCCCATGACCATTTGTCGCAGATTTCTTGCTGGAATACACCGGCAAGTTGCTGCCGCTTGGTACTGTTTTCGAGCAGCTGCGTGAACGAAAGTGTAAGTGCAGGTACGTCGCCAGGAGCAATCAGCTTGCTATTCTGATCGTGGCGGGCGGCGTCGCTCATGCCTGAACCGTGGCTGGTTACTACCGCACAGCCCGCAGCAGCAGCTTCGAGCATAGTGGTTAATACGCCTTCTTTTGCGCGTGATGGGCAAGCAAAAATTTTGCTGTGCTTGTAAAGCAATGCCAACTGCTCGTTATCGGGACGCTCCACAATTTCTGCCTGCAATCCGCGTTCGCGAATTAGTGCCTCTATGTGTGGCTGATAACTACCGCCACCAGCAATTACAATATGCTGATCAGGCGTAGCGGCCTGCAAGATATCTTGAATACCTTTGTGTTCAAGGAATCGACCGACGTAGAGTATATCGATAGGTCGTTCGGCATCAACCGGGTGGTAAAACGTTTCGATTGGTACGCCGTTGCGGAACGTATGCATAGGCAAGTCGGGGTAATTACCGTGCCACCATTCTTCAATTGATGTTGAGTGGGCAACTCCTGCATCAGGGCGTGTCATGGACACGTCAATCAGCGGGTCAGTCTGCTTAGGGCTGCCATGCAGGTGCACAATGTGCGGTGCGGTGTCGGGAATGTAGAGCGAATCAGCTGACATATGCGTGACACTCGCGTCGGCACCATTTGCAATTGCCTCGCGGTATACGTCTTGCGCCGCTATGCCAAACGCCGCAGCTTCTTGGTTCCAAATGGCCCACGAATGTCCGTCACCATAGGGCGCATTAGTGGCGACTTCGCCAATGTGAATGGGTAGTTGTTCACGGCGAATGCTATCAGTAAATTCCTGAAAGTATTCGCTAGGAGTATCGACTTTGCGCACAACGTAGGTGACATGGTGGCCAAGGCGGGCAAGGCCCTTTGCCTGGTGCAACGACACAACTTCGGTACCGCCAACATAATAGCTGGCACGTGAATTAGAGATGAGCAAGTCTAGCGGCCGGTTCATGACTTTTCCTTTTTGGCATAGTGCCAGTACGATTCTTTGTAGGCAGTGTGAGCAAAGGTGAAGTTTTCGATGGCCATGATGCCTGCATAAAACCCAAACAGTACAATATCGTGCAGGGGAACATGAGCAAGTATGTAGCGCCAATCAAGTTTGGTGCGCTGGAGTTCTTGTAGTTCGGCGTATTCGGGTAGGGCAGCAACACGGTGACGGTCTTCGTCAATTCGTTTGTATACTTTCCAGTGGCGTCGCAAGCTGTAGTTTGGTGTGTAGTAAGTGGTAGCATTGTAGGCGACGCGAATCGAACCAATGCCGTACTTTTTATACAACCACACGGTCAAAAATACGTCGTCGCCGATGACGCCATCGGTGAGGTTTGATAGCAGGAGTGATTGCCGAGCGCACCATAGTCGGCCATGAAAGAATGTCTTCAGCCGATACTCGCGTTGGCCAATACCAGGCTGCGGATCATCCTTGCAGATAGCATGGAATGCACGAGTATCGTAGTGCGATACTTGGGCGAGTGGATATATAGAACGCAGCGAAAACGTTCGTGCGAGTAAGCGGCGTGCTAGCGGCAAATCACGAGGAATTTGCGGCATAGGGTGGCCGCCAACAATCATTAACTCGTCGTGACGATCGAGCTGTTCAAACATGTAGCGCAGCGCATGGGAGTCAAGCCGAGCATCGGCATCGGTTTTGACGAGTATGTGATGTGGGTAATAGCGGCGTGCATGACCGAGCAGACGGTTAATAGCATTGGTGTAGCCAGGTGATGACGAAATGACAGTGATGGGTAGCTTCAGTGCTTTGCTGCTTTTTGCAATTGCACCTTCAGTGTCGTCGGTGCAGCCGTTGACGCAAATGATAATGCGTCGGAGGGTGCGGGGAGTGGAACGGTCAGTAGCGGCGAGGTTTTCAAGAGCGCTGTGGATAGAGGCCTCTTCGTTATAGGCGGGCATAATCACAATGTATTCATCGCTCAACATGGGTGTTATAAACCTCTTTACAAAAACGATATTGCGTGTATAATACTATAAAACAGTAAATATGTCAATAATATTTTGCAGCTATTTTATATGACCAAATTTCATACACGCGAAACACCAGTGAACTATACCATCACTATGCCCGAACAGCTCGGCTTTGTCTTTGTTAAAGGTGGGTACGACGATTGCACTGATGACCTGTGCCATGATTTTACTCGCAACGGGCTTGACGTATTGCGCGACGCTCGCGTAACGCTGGATGGCCAAGTGGTTGACTATATTTACCGTGATTCTACCCAAGAGCACTTTTACCGCGATATGCGCGAATATTTAGTGGGGCGCAGTGTGACAAGTTTGGTGCTTGGTGTGCCCCATGGCAATGCACAGCAGACAGTGCACGAGCTAAAGACGGGTGCTAACGGCCGCGAGAATTTGCGCCACAAGTACAAGCGACCGCATGCCTGGATTGATGACGAACAAATGCGCGTATGGCAGCAGGGGCTTCACCCACAACAAAAGGAACTCACCGTCATGTTAACGCAGGCCAACGTTTTTCATGCATCTGATGATACCGCTGATGCCGTAGAAACAATCCGCCGTTTGCAACAATCAACGGCTGGTAGGTACTTGCCTGCACACCTGCGAATTCCTCGCCAAATTGGCCGAGTGGCGGGTATAGTATAGTCAGGAGAATACAATGAACGATACGACCTATGAAATAACGTGGCTCCAGGCCGATGCGATTGCTGATGAGCACGCCAACTACCCAGTACGCCAAGTATACGTGTGGGCTAAAACGGCTGATGATAAGATTGCCATTGTGTCAAAAGATGGCAACAAATGGCAGCTACCAGGTGGCAAGCCTGATGCTGATGAGACAATGACCCAAACGGCGGTTCGCGAAATGCAAGAAGAAACTGGTATAGCTATTGCAGCTATGGCAGAGCAGCTGCGCTTTTTTGGCTACAATGTTGTGACCGAAATAACGGGTGACCAGCGCACCACCTATCTGCAAGTGCGCTACAGCCTAGCGTTGCCACACCAGAGCGATGTATTGCCCACTACTCCACCAGCTGAAGACACTGTGCAAGATGTGTCTGAGCAAATTCAGTATGTAGCGTACGCAACCCCCACTGAACTGACCGAGCGGATAAAATGGATGAAAGACAGCGAAGAAACGATGGCTGCACTTGCTTCGCTTGGTTTTTAGCTATCAATCGAATACAACTGTTTTAGCACGTGCATGTACCCGCCCTCACGTGGGTTGGGGTAAAGCATGTCGGCTTGCGTAGCAATTTGTGGCACTGCGTCAACGGGTGCAGCGGTAGTACCCGCTAGCGCAAACATTGATAAATCGTTGGTGTCATTGCCAGCAGCCAATACATTTGCTGGATCAATGTTGTAGCGATCGGCTAAGTACTGTAATGCCACGCCTTTGCTAATACCGCGTTGCTGTATGCGCACGGTTGGCTGAGCGGTACCATTAATTTGCTTATAGGTAATGGTGGCTGCAACGGGGAGCTCATTGGCGAGTGTATTGCCAAGCAATGTAGCAGCTTCCACGCTCAGTTGAGCTATGGCGAGCCCACGGCTGGTACGTGCTGGCCTTTCGTGTGGTGAATAGAGCTGGCGCGTGGGGTCATCGACATAGCGAACCTGGGCACCATACCCCACGCAGGCATCGAGCACACCCTGCACTACTTCGCGCCCTAGTCGATTTTCATGCACAATTCGCCCGTCGCGGTCAGTGATGCAGGCGCCATTTTCGAATACCATTTCGTGCTGTGGCTGCAGATCGGTTACGAATAGTGGGGCGGAAGCAACTGAACGACCGGTTGCGATGAACACAGGCAGCTCAGCAGGCAGGCGACGGAAAGCGTGTTTCACCTCTTCGCGCAGCGGCGTGCCATACTCACACACAATAGTGCCATCATAGTCAGTGAACGCTCCTTCAAACCGGCGTGTCATAATGTATATACTATACAACAAAATGTATAAAATACAATGGTTCGCTCCTAGCGCCGCGTAGCCCACTTTTGCGAAGCGCTTGGCGCTTTGTCGGTACGGTGGATGCAGCCCACCCAGCAGCAGGGGCGGCGTTCCCCACGTTCTAGTTTGTCCTGTGCTATTACAATGCGTCGTGCGCGGGTGGCGGGCTGTTTAGCGCTCGTAATCCAGCAAATAAACTCGTTGCGAGCTAGTGGAGTAATGTCGTTCCAGGCGGTGCGCATTGCAGCATGCTTGTTTAGGCTATCCCGCAGGTCGCTCGGTAATTGGTGAACGGTGCCGTTCAATAATTTCATATACGCAGTATAGCGGATTGCTGACGTATAATAGGAGGAGATGTTTTTAGCAGTAAATGAACTTATTAAAGAAAAGACGCGTTTTCTGCTCATTGTCGCCGTGATTGTGCTTGTGAGTTACCTGACATTCTTTTTGACCGCACTGGCCTATGGGCTGGCAACGAGCTATACACAGGGTATCGAAAAGTGGCAGGCTGGCGGAATTGTATTGCAATCTGATGCCAACGACAACGTTGCTCGTTCGCTTATTCACAAGAGTGATTATGGATTGTATGATGCCGCCGCCACTGCGCTGCTGGGTGTGGGCAATGCAACGGTCAAAGCCGATGAGGCAGAGGACGTCGCGCTTTTTGGCATTGACCCTACCGACTTTTTGGCGCCAAATATTACTGAAGGCAGGCAGGTGAAGGCTGAAGGCGAGGTTGTGGTAAGTGATCAATTAAAAAAGGTTGGCGTGCGCTTAGGCGATACCCTTTCGTTTAAGGGTGGTGATACAACCTATGCAGTAGTTGGTTTTACCGACAGGGCGACGTTTCAAACTGCGCCAATTGTGTACATGCAACTTGATGCATGGCGCACCACTGCGAGTGAGCTTGCCGGTATGATGGGCATGAAAGATGCAACAACGGTGAGCGCCGTTGTCACGAAACAAGCCGATGGAGCAAGCTACACTACCGACACGTTACAGTGGCGTAGCATCAAAGATTTTTCGTTTAAACTACCTGGCTACAATGCGCAGGTGCTCACGTTTAGCACTATGATAGGATTCCTGATTGTGATTGCATCGTTTGTGCTGGCGATATTTATGTACATACTCACACTACAAAAAAAGAGTATGTTTGGCGTGCTCAAAGCCGAAGGCATACCGAATAAATACATCGCCCGCTCGGTGAAAGCACAGATTGTCATACTATCGATTATTGGAATGGGCATTGGGCTTGTTGCAACGGTTGGCAGTGGCATGGCACTGGGCGACAAGATTCCATTTATGATTCAACCATTGTTCTACATTGCGATTATTGCACTATTTTTGCTCTGTGCGGCCATCGGCGGAATTGCTTCAGTGTGGGCGGTGACCAAAATTGATCCTGTGGAGGCAATCGGATGAGTAAGCAGCCTATGCTAGAGCTACGTGGTGTAACCCGCGAATTTACGCAGGGGAGCGAAACGGTGCACGCGCTTCGCCCCACTAACTTTCGTATTGAGCCGGGTGAGTTTGTGGCGCTGATTGGCCCGTCGGGTTCTGGCAAAAGCACGTTCTTGACCATTGCCGGCGGGTTGCGTAATCCGAGCAAAGGAACCGTTACTATTAACGGTATTGACGTGACTGCACTTGGCAAAAAACAGCTTTCGAATGTTCGGCTTAAATATGTCGGGTTCATTTTGCAGGCATCAAATCTTGTGCCGTTTTTGACAGTCGAAAAACAGCTGCTTTTGCTCGACAAAGTACGCCGTAGTCGCCCCAATAAAACCATGATGACTCAGCTATTTAAAGAACTAGGTATCACCAAGCTCCGTCGCAAGTACCCTAGCGAACTTTCAGGCGGTGAACGCCAACGCGTAGCGATTGCAAAGGTGCTGTATAGCGACCCAAGTATTATTTTGGCAGATGAACCTACAGCTAGCCTAGATACAACCAAGGCATTTGAAGTAGTCGAACTATTGGCTCGTGAAACCCGCAGCCGAGGCAAGGCAACCATAATGGTAACGCACGACGAGCGACTGATTGGCTATTGTGACAAAGTATACGAAATGCATGATGGTCAATTGCGCGAACGTAAAGCGCATAAACGCAAAACTAGTGAATAGAGTATTGCGCTTGACGTATGAATATAAAAGAGGGTGTGGTATACTATACCTAGCAAGTTATTCTACTCGTTAACCAAGTATAGCGCGGCATGCAGGCTTCCCTAATCTCGGCTACTGCACTAGACCCTATCTCGCAAATATATTAGCTGATAGAAAGGCACACTATACCATGGCAACAAAATTATTTGTAGGAAAACTCTCTTTTTCTACCACAAACGAAAGTCTACAAACCCTGTTTGAGCAATTCGGAACAGTAGTAAGCGCACAGGTTGCGGCTGATCGTGAAACTAGTCGATCGAGAGGATTTGGCTTTGTAGAAATGGAGAACGAAGCGGATGCGCAAAAGGCAATTGAAGCGCTTGATGGCACAACATTCGAAGAACGTACCATCGTGGTCAATGTCGCTAAACCTCGTGAAGATCGCCCACGCCCACAGTTTGGCGGTGGATCGCGCGGTGGATTTGGTCGTCGCGGATAGCAGACGGCAAGGACTATGGCGTTATTCGTTGGTCGAACACGTAATAATACGGCGGTACATGTAAATCTTGCAAATTCAAAAGCTGCCGAGCATATATCCCGTAACCCCCACCTAGTAACATTGGCTGCGGAGGTATTGGGTGGTACCTCAGTAGATGGATTACATGAGGAGCTTACCTTTGATATGGGTCGTGTTGTTGGCTATGACTTTGTAGTACGTCAAAAAAGTAGCGACAACGTGTTTTATGCCCAGCTGCTCAAAGGTACAACATACATACCTTTTACAAAAGTAGACAACCCCGTCAGTACTCGATTGCTCACCGTAGAGCTAGTGCGCGACTCGCGCGCGAGTGACTTTTGGTTGCAAAACATATACCTCGGCTCACCAAAACCGCCCTTGCCAGGTGCGAGTGACGAAACGGCACGTAGCAAGGCGTATTGGAAGCAGCATGTGTATATATATGGCAACCAGCCTATCAAAGCCAACTCAATCACGCGCAACTATCCCTACGTGTAGAGCCCTGATAGTTAGGGTATAATAGGCCTATAGCATAAACTGCAAAGGAGCATAGTGTGCCAGAACTAGTTATAAAACTACTTGTTGCAGGTGGAGTAATGGGATTGCTCGATTTTTTGTGGCTTGGTTATGTAGCAAAATCGTTGTACTACAAAGAGATGGGCTCAATACTACTCGAAAAATTCAATATGGTGCCTGCTCTTCTTTTTTACGCCATCTATGTGGTTGGTGCTGTTGTATTCGTTATTAATCCTGCACTCGCTAAGGAATCGCTGGCTCATGCTATAGGCTATGGAGCTGCTTTTGGATTTGTTGCCTATGCAACCTATGACTTGACTAGCCTAGCTGTGCTCAAGGGATTTAGCGGCAAAGTTGTTGTGATTGATATGCTATGGGGAGCGCTACTTACGGCAACAGTAGCTGGCGTTACCTACGCAGTGGTGCATCGATGGTTCCAGTAGAACTAGTAACGTATGGCGGGGTAGCACTAAGCGGCGCGCTCATTCTGCAGAGTATTGTGTATATACTGGCGCTCCGTCGTCAGCGCATAGATATAGTGGATGTCGCCTGGGGCTTGTCGTTCATTGCGATTATTGCTGCTATGTGGCTATATAAACCACCGCAAAGCGCTGCGGTATATATAGCAGATGCTCTGGTTGTGGTTTGGGGCACACGGCTTGCATGGCACATTGGCAAACGGTTTTTGCGTAGCCAGCGGCAGGACGAGCGCTACACGCAGCTAATGGCAAAGTGGCCCAAGCAGTTTGTTGCGCTGCAGTTATTTTTCAAAATATTTGCTTTGCAGGCAGTGCTGGCTACAATCATTAGTTTGCCAATGGTTGTGCTGCATGTATACCAACCAAATATTTCATGGGTAGCGGTAGCGGGAATAAGTGTGTGGGTGATTGGATTTATATTTGAAGCGGTTGCCGATTGGCAGCTTGCCCGCTTTTTGCAACAGCCTCAGCACCCCGAACTTATGACAACGGGTGTGTGGCGGTATTCCCGCCATCCAAATTATTTTGGCGAAATGACCATGTGGTGGGGAATAGCAATCATGAGCTTTGCTACACCAGCAGGGTGGTTGGGCGTTGTGGGTGCCGCGACAATTACATGGCTATTGGTGTTTGTGTCGGGGGTGCCACTAGCCGAAGTCAGCGCTCGCCGCAAAAAAGGTTGGCAAGCCTATGCACGAACCACAAGTATACTTTTCCCATTGCCACCACGCCGCAACTAGTTGCAAATAAACTAAATATATGTTTAAATATAATAAATGACCAACAGGTAAGGAGATATGCCGTGCTTGGCATACGGGTCATTTGGAGCACGCAATACTGGCTCTTACTCCTGCACCTTCCATCACAGAAAGGGTCAACCCCATGACCGTCGTCAACACGTTCGACCTGCTGACCATGCCGCCTGTTGAGCAGTTGGGCTTCATGGCTACCAGCCTGCCCGACTCGCCCGATCGCGTCATCGAGTACCAGCTGGTCACGCCCTGTGGTCAGCTGCTCACTCGCTTCGCCTTCGTGCAGCTCACCATGGCCGATGGCAGCTACAAGCTGTTCGGTGTGACCGAGCTCGACGAGCACGGCACCCCGGAGCAGCGCTACGCCACGGCCACCTTCACGGTCAATGTCGACCCCGACGACCCGCTGTTCATGAGTGACGGCTTCGTCGAGGTCCATGGCGAGGTGGTGCACTTCGACACGCCTGCCATGCGGGCACTGCGCGGCTACGCGTCGCTCGCAACCGCCTGACCCAACTCATAGCCCATAAGCCGGGGGCTTTGTACCCGGCTGTTTTTATTTGGGTAACAGGGGCGACGCAGTGTATACTAATAGAAGTATGGCAAACGCAAACCTAGCAAACGCAAAAAGAGCAAAAAACGATGAGTTTTATACACAATACTCAGATATTCAAAAGGAAGTCGAAGCCTACTTGGAGTATAAACCTGATACATTTCGCGACAAGGTAGTGTACTGTAACTGTGATGATCCGTTTGAAAGTAATTTTTTCAAATACTTCGTGCTCAACTTCAATCGCTTAGAGCTGAAACGTCTTATCACCACGAGTTACAAGCCATCGCCGATTGCCAATACTCAACTGGCGCTTTTCGGGGATGACAAAGTACTAGAAACACCCAAAGGCCGCCCAAAACCCACAGCTAACAAATTTATCATCAACGAAGTCGGCGATACAGATGGTGATGGCGCGTTTGGGCTACCCGATATCGCAAAGCAGCTAAAAGCAAATAAACACAACGAATGGGCACCGCTAAAGGGCGATGGCGACTTTCGAAGTGAAGAGTGTGTAGAGCTGCTCAAACAAAGTGATATTGTGGTGACAAACCCACCGTTTAGTTTGTTTCGAGAATATGTTGCGCAGCTTATTGAACATAAAAAGAGCTTCCTCATTATCGGTAATATGAACGCCATTACATATAAGGAAGTTTTCCCTTTGATTAAAGAGAATAAAGTATGGCTGGGTAATAATGCGCGGGTAAATGGGGGTGCAATGTTTTATGAGATTCCCGAAGCAGTGGCAAATCTAGATCAGGTCCGTGAGATTAAGGTCGATGAGAATGGAAGGCGAGTGTATATAACTCGTGTGCAGGGTGTGAGATGGTTCACGAATTTGGATCACGGCAGGCTCCACCAGCCTCTCATACTCATGCCAGAGGTAGACGTTATAAAATACGTAACAAAAAAGCCATTTGAACACTATGACAATTACGATGGCATCGAAGTCTCACTTGTGAAGAATATACCTGCCGACCACATGGGCGTGATGGGTGTTCCAATAAGCTTCTTAGATAAATACAGTCCCGAACAATTCGAAATCATATGGCAAGCAAGCGGCAATACACGCGCATCTGCGCCAGCAGATATATTGCAAAGACTCAACTATCGAAAGCACCCTGAAGATAGGGGCGGTTGCACAGTAATCAACAATAGGCGAACGTATGGACGTATTCTTATCCAACATAAAGGAGGCACTGCTACATGATTACTAATCTCTGGACCGGTACAACCGTAGCTGAAATTGTTGACGGGTTTGTGTACAACGAACTTGAGGGCAAGGGCTTGTTTGGCCTGAGTGGCAAGCTAACGATTCAGCCAGAATACCAACGCAACTATATATACGCCGATGGCAAGCGTGACGTAGCGGTCATAGCAAGCTTGCTAAAGGGGTATCCACTTGGTCTAATATATTTCAACAAAGTTGCCGACGATACATATGAAGTACTCGATGGCCAGCAGCGGATCACCAGTATCGGGCGATTTGTGACTGGCAAATTTGCCGTACAAATCGACGGTATGGAGCAGTACTATAGTGGGCTCGCCAAAGACAAGCAAGAACTCATCATGAAAAGCCGCTTGCTGATTTACGAATGCAGTGGTACAGAGAGCGAAATCAAAGAATGGTTCCGCACTATTAACATTGCCGGTGTGCCACTTAATCAACAGGAATTATTGAACGCAGTATATAGCGGGCCGTTCGTAACGCTTGGTAAAGAAGAGTTTAGCAACAGCCAGAACAGCAACATTCAAAAATGGAGTGCCTACGTGAGCGGAAGCGCCAATCGCCAAGACTATCTGGCGACGGCGCTTGAGTGGGTGAGCCGTGGAAATGTCGGTGACTATATGAGCCAACACCGCTACGACGATAATATAAATGAGCTCAAAACATACTTTAATACTGTTATTGATTGGGTGAGTGGGGTATTTAGCGATGTTGAAAGTGAGATGCGCGGCCTAGAGTGGGGACGACTTTACGAAGAGTACCACAAGCAGTCGTACAATCCTGCGGAAGTGTCGGTGAAAATTCGCGAACTCTACGGTGATCCGTATGTGAAGAACCGTCGCGGTATTTTTGAATTTATTCTTGGCGACTCAACTGACACAAAGCTTCTTGATGTAAGAGTGTTTGATGATGCGACAAAAAAATCGGTCTATGCAAAGCAAACTGATGATGCGCGCACCAAAGGTACTTCAAACTGCTCGTACTGTGCCATCGGTCATGACGCGAATGCAACAAAAATTTGGCAACTGAGCGAAATGGATGCCGACCATGTGAGCGCATGGAGCAAGGGTGGTGCAACCAGTGCCGAGAACTGCGAGATGCTGTGCAAGAGCCATAACCGAGCGAAGGGGAATCGGTAGAAGTATGAAAGAGCATTTTAGAGAGCATTACCCCCATACGCCAGAGGAACTCAGTGAACTATGGAAAAATGCAATCTTTGTGTTTGATACAAATACACTTTTGAACATGTATAGGTATAACCGGACAACATTTAAGCAGTACATAGAGGTATTGAAGGAGCTTGCATCGAAGGATAGGGTATTTATGCCCAATCAAGTTGGCATTGAATTCTTTCGTAATCGAATGGGCGTGATTCGACAATACAAAAAGTCGTACGATGATTTAATTAAGACCATTGACTCATTTAAGGGGCAACTTTCCAGTAAGTATAGACACCATCCGTTTGTTGACGTTTCAAAATTGAGGGAAGATGTAGAAGCGAGTTTGAAAACAATTGAAGCTGAGATAAAGAAGAAACAGGACAAGCACCCGGATTGGATTCAGACAGATGAGGTTTTGGAAGCGATCACGAAAATTTTTTCAAAGTGTACTGGTGAGGCATATACGGAGAGTGAGCTTGAGGCTATATACGCAGAGGGGGCACGTAGATACGAGAAAGAAGTACCTCCTGGTTTTAAAGATATGAATAAAGAGGGTGAGCGACAGTATGGCGACCTTATCGTATGGATGCAGATGATAGCTTTTGCTAAAAATAAGCAGAAGCCACTTATTTTTGTAACTGGTGACGAAAAAGAAGACTGGTGGTTGCTTAATGAGGGCAAGCGTATAATGCCGTTGCCGCAATTGAGGCGTGAAATGCGACTTGAAGCTGGCGTGGATTTTCATGCTTACACCGCGGACAATTTTCTCGAAGAATATAACAAGGGCAGAGATGGTGGTGGAAAGATTGACTCGGAGGCAATTGATGAAGTTCGTCGCCTCCGCGAGATTCAAGACATAATGGGTGGCGAGGAAGAGCTTGCTCCGAAGGCAGATAGGTTTATATTTGGGGAAGATATTGACGAAAGGTACGAGCTGTTTACAGTGAGTATTGTCCGAGCCATTGAGATAATCGAGTATATCAGAGAAGGGCTTCCTAATATTCCCATTGAGTATCACGAGAGACTCGATTCGATAGATAGATCACTGAGAAATTTAAGTCGCACCGCACGAGCGCGCTCAAAAGTTGGTAATTTCTATATGCGCAAGTTTATCCTGTCGTTACGGTTACTTGGTGATGTTTTGGGTAACATTATTAATAATGAAGAGATTGACGACATTAACCAACGACGAATTACCGGTTATAAAATCGAAGTGGATCGTCTCTATTACCTTATACAAAAGAGTCATATGGCATTGTAGCCAGATGCCTTAATGTCTTACACAGGAGTGGCTGTAGTGTTGTTATGGAAAAACAATGCGCAGAGTAAGACTCACTCAGGCGTCGCGAGTATTGGTGGGACAACCGAAAAAGCTATAAATTTATTTGAGATAGTGGCATAAGCGATATTGACATTTATTATAATTCATGATTTTGCGATATAATTATAACTATGAGTGATGAGCATAATACAAAAACAATTCCTGTAGGAACACTTTACCTTACTGGTGAGTCGGTGGAAGATGGTGAGGTAGATCTTGATAAAACGATTGATTACTTAAAGGGCATAAAAGATACGCTAAAGTTTTATGTTGAAAAGCAAAACAAGACACTTGCCGGGAAAGATTACTCAATAGAAGTACGTATACGACCCGGTTCGCTAATCACTGATGTAATCGGGTTAACCATTGCGGGGGGTATTGTATTGTACGGAAAAACAGCCCTCACGGAGATCGCTAAAAATGACACCAAAGACAAGACAAGTGCAGATGTTGCCAGGTCAGCCGTATCTACGCTGAAGGTTGTAGTGCGGATTGCAAAGCATTTCCATACGATGATGGTGAAGCGTAACTTTCGGCATGACGAAGCGCGCATTATTGATAATAACCGCGTAGAGCTCACGAACCATAACGGGGAAAGAATTGTTGTAAGCACAGAAGAGCTCGAGGCGTATCGTACGACGCCGCCAACAAAGTTGAGGCAACTTGTGGCCATGGTCGATCGCGGCGCGGCACTGTACATTGACGATAAGCCGATTGACGAAGACTCAATAGTTGCCAAGACGGCAGAAAAAGTACAGTTTAAAGACAAGAAGATATTTGATAATCGAGATATTGAGCAAAATGATCGTGTGGCATTCCCTGAGCTCACCCAGGATATGCATGTGACACTAGATGGCGAATTGACACGCGGAAATGCGCGTACCGATACACTTGGCTTTGCCTATGATGGGCGTGTACTAAAAGCTATTCCGCCAGAGGGTGGGGTGAAGTCGGTGCGCGACTCACTGTTTGGTCCTGTGCGCATTGAGGCATATGTTGATCGACGATCAACAGCCAAAGGCTCGAAAGTTGTGCTTAAAAAACCAATATTGAGGATTGTGAGTATTGAAAGCATTGAGAATGATGATGGTTTACAGCAACCGCTTCTGTAAGGGTGTGAAAATTGCATACCAGTATGTTGAGTGCTATGATAAAAGTATGAATAAAGCGCCAAGCAAGTCACTTTCGAGCCAAGATAAGGCAACTCTTGATGTTGCCGTGAAAAAGATCGTCAAGCGATACCACAAGACGCTTATTAAGCTTGCCGATACGTAATCGCTATGCGCCCACTCACTATTCTTGAGGCCGAGCATATTGCCCATCGCCTTGCCGTGGAGTTGATGGACTATACGACCGAACCCATACCTGCCTTTGATACAAGGTATCCACATAAGCTAGAAAGTTGCTTAGAGCAGCCGTTCCAATGTTTTGCAGGCAATGATTTATATGAAGGGCTATACCGAAAGGCCGCGGTGTTATTCTATTTGGTGACAAAAAATCACCCTTTTCAAAACGGTAATAAGCGCATGGCGGTCACCTTAACGTTAACCTTTCTTTACCGTAACGAGGTATTTCTAGAGATGCCAACGGAAGTACTGTATAAAATAGCATTGTCGGTTGCAGAAAATGACGATCAACTGTCGATTGAGGCGGCGGTGGATCAATTGAGTGATATATTTGAGCGTTACGCAAAGAGTATGCTAGACAACTAAATCATTGCAGTTATCAACATTAGGCATAAAATACTCACCCTAGCATAAGCTATAATACGACTATGCACACTAAGCATTCCCGTAATCGGCTGCGCAAGTTTCTTGCCATCAAAGAAGTGGCGATGATTAGCCTTGTGGTGCTCAACCTTGTTTTTTTGGCACTCGAGCACTTTGCGAACCTCACCCATGAGCAACTAGTAGCAGTGGAGCTGTTCGATATTGCCACGGCAATTGTGTTCTTGGCTGAATTTGCCTTCGAGCTGTACTGGGCGAAAGACCGCGGCAAATATATACGGCACCACTGGTTTTATTTGCTGGCAGCTGTGCCGCTACCAACTACACTATTTGAAGAGCTGCGCGTGGTGCGGTTGTTGCGATTGCTAAAATTGCTGAAAATATTTGGCCATATGCGCTACGAACACAATACACGGTTGTTTGAGCAAAGCAACTTTGGTCGACGAAAAACAGACTAGCTACACCTACGGTGCTATACTAAAGGCACTAGCGATTCGATAAGGAGGATACTATGTGGGGATTCTGGAAAAAGAAAGAACCGTTGAATAGGCGTTGGCTGTATATTGCATTGGCAGCGTTTGTGGCGATGCTGGTAGTGAATGCAATTGCCGGCAGTACAAACTGGATGGGCGGTGTGACGACAGCAGAAGTGTCTGATAGCTTTCCGAACCTCTTCGCGCCTGCTGGCTACACGTTTGCAATATGGGGCGTGATATACCTTGCACTCACGGTGTTTGTTGCGCGGTTGTTTGGTGTAGTGCGCACAGACAAAAAGCCACTTGCCACAAAGCAGTTGAATGAAGTGGTGAAGTTATTTGCTGTATCATCGCTACTGAATGCGGCTTGGTTGTTCGCGTGGCAGTACAAAGTGATGTGGCTAAGCGTCATACTGATGGTATTGCTACTTGTTGTGTTGCTCAAAATTTTTCACATGCTTCACACACAAACCATGGGACCGAAGGAACGATTATTTGTGGGTGTGCCGTTTAGCATTTATGCCGGGTGGATAAGCGTCGCAACAATTGCAAATGTCACAACGTGGCTTGCAAGCATACAGTGGAATGGCTGGGGATTGAGCGATGGTACCTGGATGGTAGCAGTATTGTTGGTAGGCGCAGTGATTGGACTCGTGACGGCACTTCGCTTCAAAGACTGGGTATACTTAGTGGTATTTGTGTGGGCATATGCAGGTATACTTGTAAAACATTTATCGCCGGCAGGTTTTGATGGCAAGTACCCGAGTACGATTGTGGCACTGACGATATTGCTCGCAGTATTTGTGAGTGTGGGCATAAGCATTGCTAGCTCACGTGTGGTCCGTAGTAGGTAATAGAGCCATAGGCACATTCCCTGACTTTTTAGATAACGATGCAACGACGGTAGCACGGCGGCTGCTTGGGTGCGTGCTAGTGCGACAAATAAATGGACGCACCATACGACTCAGGATTGTTGAAACAGAAAGCTACGATGAACGTGATGCAGCAAGCCATAGTTACCGTGGGCGCACACCGCGCACCGATGTAATGTTTGGGCCAAGCGGCCACCTGTATGTGTACTTTACCTATGGGATGCACTATTGCTGCAATGTAGTAACTGGGAAGGAAGGTGAGGGAAGCGCGGTGCTTATTCGCGCACTTGAGCCGCTTGATCACCAGGAATATTTGGAAGTTGTTCGGAACCAGACTGGCGTGAATGTGACGAACGGCCCCGCAAAACTGTGTGCAGCACTAGGAATTACTCGGGCAATGAATGGACGAGATTTGCGTGAGGGTGATGTGCAGCTGCAGATTGGTCAGCCTATACCAGCGAAGGATATTGTGGCGGCGCCAAGAATCGGCATTAGCCAGAACAAGCATGCACTGCGACGTTTTTATATACGTACTAATGCTTATGTATCGAAGTGCTAGTTAAGGCTGCTAACCGGCGGTTTGTGTGAGATAAGTTACAGCAACGCGAATAAGTATATCTTATGATAAAAAGTATCACTAACGAAGGAGGTACCCAATGGATACACCACCAACGAGTGAAAACAGTTGCAACTGCTGCAAGTGTTGCACTTGCACTGACGGCTGCGACTGTAAGTAGAAGGCTTCGACAGAACGACTCTTGCCACCACAAGGGTCGTTTTGTTATATGTGGAAAACATGTTAGAATATGAATAAGCGAAATAACAAATAAAAAGGAGGACGATTATTTATTTTGACACAGTAAAACGTATAGTATTAGTGGTTATTGGTGCAATCATCACTGCAGTTGGACTGCAGTTCTTTTTGTTGCCGAACCATCTGCTCGATGGCGGAGTAACGGGAATTAGTATTATTTCTGCCAAATTATCAGGTGTACCGCTGGGGGTATTTTTGGCGCTGTTTAACATCCCATTTGTGCTCCTTGGGCTACGAAAGTTTGGTAAAGAATTCGCTGCATTTTCACTGCTTGGTATCATCGTGCTCGCATCACTCACTATGGCGCATGTAGACAAAGGATTTGTTGACGTGCCCATACTTGCTGCAGTCTTTGGTGGTGTAATTGTAGGGATAGGTGTTGGTATGGTGGTACGCTATGGGGGTATCATTGACGGCGCGGACACGATAGCTGTACTCATAGATCGTGTAACGGTCTTTTCGGTTGGTGAAGCCATTATGGTAATCAACGGCTTTATCATTATGTTGGCGGGGTTTGTATTTGGCTGGGAACAAGCGCTGTATTCGCTTATTGCCTACTTTGTCGCGCATAAAGCAATCGATATAACAGTAGAGGGCCTTGATGAGTCGCGAAGTATGTGGCTTGTGAGCATGGACGTGCGTAAGCTTGGTGGCATCATTAACGAACTTATAGAAGAGCCCGTAACATACGTAAAAGAAAGTAATCCACGCGCCCGTGAGCCGCACGGTGTAATGCTGGCAGTCATCACGCGATTTGAAGAGCAAAAGGTGATTAAGGCGGTGCGTAAGGCTGACCCACAAGCCTTTATTGTGACCACCACTGCGCATGAAGCCATGGGCAAAGTTACAGAAAACTCGCTCTACCGTCATCGCACTACGGTTGCCGATAAGCGCGCATAGACTGGTATAATGACTGCATGAAAGATGACGCATCAAGCAGCAGTAATCGTAGTGTTGAAGATTATATTGCTTCAATTCCTGTGGCGGCTCGACCGAAGTTCGATGAGCTGCGCGACCTAGTAAAAAAGCAACTACCTGAAGCACACGAAGTAATGAGCTATGGTGTGGTGGGCTATAAAACGAGCAATACACGCGCCAAGGTGTTTATATCTGGCTGGAAGGACCACATAGCGATGTACCCCATTCCGCGAGATGAGCAACTTCGGGCTGAACTTGCGCCTTATGCAAAAGGTAAGGGAACATTGTGGTTTGGGCTCGATACGCCACTGCCTATAGGCATAATAGCGCGCGCAGTTGCCAGCCTTAGCGATAATTAGCGTCAACAACGACTAATTCGCTTATAGCAATTCCCATAGTTGAACAGAATCGATCAAGCTGCTGGAATTTACAGAATTTGATTGGCTTGCCTGAAGTATTGTATACGCGGTAATAATGGCTGAAGGTACGTTTTTCACCGCGGAATGACTGTGCGATCGTCGGCTCATTGATTCGAACCACATACCAGCCAGCGGGCTGATCAGCAAGAATTTGTTTCATTTTTGCATAGTGATTAAACGCCATATACCCTATTGTAATGGCTTTGCGTACCATGTATGTGATATTCATCACAGGAACTATCCATAAATGAGCTATAGTATGGATATGAAACAGAAGCGATCAGCTCGCAAAGAGCATGCAGCAGATGATTATGGGCTAGATGTTTTACATAGCGAAGATGATTTGTTCCGCTGGTTTCTGTTGGCATTTATGCTTGGCAAACCCATTCAGTCAGCAGTAGCAGCAAATACTTGGCAGCTTTTTATTGATAACGGGTATGATACGCCATGGGCGCTGCGCGATGCTAAGCAGCATACGTTATCGCGCCTGCTCGTACAAGGCAAATATACCCGTTACAATCATGTGATGGCGAGTGCACTCCACACAATGGCTGAACAGCTGATTTCGATGTATGAGGGCTCACTGATGATCATGTTGAGCGTGAGCGAAACGGAAGATGAGTTTGCCAAACGGTTGAAAGAACTATATGGCGTAGGTCCAAAAACAGCTGAAATATTTATGCGCGAAACCGAAGAGTTTTTTGCGCAGCGGGTTGAGTAAATAGTAATGTATATTACTGTGCTATGCCTAGGCTAGAAGTATAGTTACAGCTACAGATGGCTATTACGAAAATATCGAAGAAGAGACAACACCAGGGTAAAGAAACGACTGTAAGGAATAATAAACCATATGACGGCAAACCAACAGAATAAAAAAGCGGTTGTCCGCCCAGTAGCAATCATATTTAATCCGAATAGTACTGGGGATGGTGAGGCCAACGCACGGGTATTGCAAAAGCAGCTTGAAGCTGCTGGGCTGAAGGTAGAACTTATGCCAACAAAACATGCTGGACATGCGGTAACCTTGGCGAAAAAATTTGCAGACACGCACAAAACCGGCATGGTAATTTCATCGAGTGGCGATGGCGGGTATCACGAAGTAGTGAATGGTGTCATGCAATCAAAACATCCCAGCGTCATTACTGGTGTATTGCCTAGTGGCAACGCGAATGACCATTATCACTCTGTGCACCATGGCAATACAGTGCAACGCATTGCTAACGCTGACTACGATGAAATTGATGTATTAAAAGTATCAACAAAAGCGTGGACACACTATGCTCATTCGTATGTTGGCCTTGGGATGACGCCTCAAATTGGCGAAGAGCTGACAAAAGCAACGCTAAACCCAATGCGGGAGGCGTGGTTGGTTGTGAAAAATTTATTCCAAATTAAGCCGGTGAAGATACGACAAAACGGCAAAGTGAGACGGTATAATAACGTGGTATTTAGCAATACGCCGCGCATGTCAAAATATCTGACGTTGTCGACGAAGGCATCGGTGACCGACGGTGTGTTTGAGATAACGAGAGTTAAGGCAACGAATTTATGGGAGCTGTTGCGACATTTGTTTCGGGCTACGGCAAACCAAATTGACGATGCACCGCAAGCAGCCAAGTATAGCTGTACTGTGCTACGTGCTACAAAAATTCAACTGGATGGTGAAGTGTACGACATACCACAGGGCGACGAAGTAGTGATTACCTGTGAACATAAAAAACTTCGTTGTATTGTTTAGTATAATGCGTATATGACGCAAAAAGCGACAAAGACGAAACTCATTATATTTGGTATATCGGGTGATCTGGCCAAGCGGAAATTGCTTCCTGCTCTTGACCAAATATTTGCAGTGGACGAGTTTAATGATGTAACGATTGTTGGTGTGTCGCGGCGAGATATCTCGCTTCCAGAAACAGTTAGCAAGAAGGTACGATCACGCACCAGCCTATTCCGCATGAACATGGCAGAGTCCGCAGACTATGTGCGGCTAAAAGAAGAAGTGGTTACCAAAACAGAAAACGCGATTGTATACCTGGCAGTCCCCCCATTGGCTGTTGGGCAAATTGTGCGCATGATGGGAGAAGCGGGCATTAACACCCCAAACGTAAAAGTTCTATTTGAAAAGCCATTTGGCATAGACTACGCTTCGAGTGTTGAAATGAATGATTTGATTAGCCAGTATTTCACGCCGGAGCAGACGTATCGAATTGACCACTACTTAGCCAAAGAAATGGCGCAAAACATTGTAATGTTCCGGCGCAGCAATGCGCTGCTTGCACGGGTATGGAACAAGGCGTCCATCGAATCCATCGAAATTGTGGCAACAGAGAAGATTGGTATTGAGGGAAGAGCAGAGTTTTATGAACAAACGGGTGCGCTGCGCGATGTGCTACAAGGGCATATGATGCAGCTGCTGGCACTCGCTACGATGGATATTCCCGATAATTTTACATGGGACCAGTTGCCAACACTGCGACTTTCGGCCTTACAATCACTTGATGCTGCTGATCCGCGTGAAGCACTGCGGGCGCAGTATGATAGCTATCAAAAGGAAGTAGATAACGCGGGAAGTACAACTGAAACCTTTGTGGCCACTACGCTCCACTCGACTAATCCTAACTGGGAGGGCGTGCCGTTTAGGCTTATTACGGGTAAAGCTTTGAATGAAAAATCCACGGAAATTCGAGTGTACTTCCGTAAGACTCACGATGCGCAGACGAATTGCTTAACGCTGAAGATTCAACCAAACGAAGGTGTGTCAATTATGCTCCATGTAAAAAAGCCTGGGTACACGCGCGAGCTAGAAGAGCACACGCTATCATTCTCATACCCAGAGGATGCACGATTACCAGATGCATATGAGCAAGTATTGGTTGATTCGGTGCGTGCAGAACAAAGTTTATTTACATCGGGCGAGGAAACGATTGAATCGTGGCGAGTACTGCAACCACTGCTTGATTCATGGGCGATGGGCGATACGCTGCGGTACTATCCAAAAGGTTCGAGTCCATCGCAAATTATTATGCAAAAGTAGGTAAAAATACTATTGTAAATAATTTACATTAATGCCATACTGGGAGTATGAAGCGAGCAAAGCAATTACTTCTCGATAACATCATGTGGATTATTATGTTGGGTATGATCGTGGTGTTCTTTGTGGTTGCGATGCAACCGCGCAAACAGGAGGTGCCAGCTTTGGGTATCGTAGATATGTCGAGTCCAATGGCTCGTGGTGTGAAGAATGCCAAAGTGAACCTGGTGCAATACTCAGACTTTATGTGTCCGTATTGTTCGTATTTTAGTACGTCAGTCATGCCCAAGATTGATAAAGCATATATTGCAACAAAACAGATTGCCTTTGAATTCCGCCCAGTTGCATTTGTGGCCAATGGATCACAAGAGACGGCTGAAGGAGCATACTGTGCAATTGACCAAAATAAGTTTTGGCAATATCACGACGCAGTATATCAACACGTGTGGGATACGGCGTTTAGTAAAGGAGTTGATCCGCGCACAACAACAGTGCTCACAGTAGAGGGATTGAAGGAAGTGGTAGCAGCCAAAGTTGAACTCAATGCGAGTGAGTTTAATAGCTGCCTCGATACTAAGAAGTATGAGGCCAAGGTGAAGCAAGTTACCGCCAAGGCTCAGGCAGACGGGGTAACAGGTACGCCCTACATACTTGTTAATGGAGAACCTGTGCGGGGTACGCCGACATTTGAAGTTATTAATGGACTGATTAAAGCAGGGCTATAATGGCTAATCCACATTTGGCTCTACTACAACTAAAAGCAAAACTAGCGGCAAAAACAGTTGGGGCCATTATGGCACAACCACAGTACGCACTGATGGCCATGTTGGCTGCGTGGCTCTTTTTTGAACTCGTGTACTGGATGTTTAACATGTCAGCACTGCAAGCGGTGCTTGCGAGCTCATCGGTTTCACCAGGGGATAAAGTAGCAGTACTGGCAAGTCCTTTCACCGCAATATTTGCTGCTAGCGGCATGTTTGTGGGAGCAATGATGGTACTACTTGCTATCATACAAGGCATAAACATCGCTGTGTTGGCGTATATTATGAGTCAACAACGTACCATTAACGCTAAAGCAGTGAGCGGTGGTTCCTTGGTTGGCATATTGGCGTTGGTTGGTCTTGGGTGCCCGGCCTGTGGAACATCACTCGTTACGCCAATCGTCGCTATGGTGGCATCTGGGTCGGCGGTAGCTGTAGCGGAATCGATTACGCGGATTGCCCTGCCAGTCGCCCTCGTTGCGGGTGTAGCCGGTTTGTATTACGCGGGTCTACAGGCGGCAAATGTGCGCGCACTTCGTGAGCAGGTTGAGGCAAAGGTGGCTGCATGACGGTTGTGCCTCGCCAATCCAAGTACTGTTCGGCAATTGAGGTTGCCCTGCTCGAGCTAAGTCATGCGACAAATGCCGAGCTGCTCGCGGTTCTACGTCGTCAATTCCCCACACTTAGTGCTACCACGGTACACCGAGCAACAGCCCGTCTTGCGGGGCGTGGTGAAATTGCGGTAGCCCCCCCGAATGCAAGCGGTGATATTCGTTACGACACCAACCTTGCAGCCCACGATCATTTTGTGTGCAGCGGATGTGATGAGTTACGAGACATTGATATTGCGAGCGATGTGCTGCAGCTTGTTGCACGTGAACTACGTAACTGTCACGTGTCTGGAAGAATAACAATCACCGGAACTTGTAGTAATTGTAATAAAGGAGAGAAGTAGTGAAAGTAACAGTATATAGTACGACAACCTGCCCGTTTTGCGTGAAGCTTAAAAAGTGGCTCGATGAACGCGGCGTTGAGTATACCGATTATCTTGTTGACAAGAACCCGTATGCTGCGCAAATGATGGTGAGTTTGAGCGGGCAAATGGGTGTACCATTTAGCACAATTGAACATGAGGATGGTACCACCGACAAGGTACTGGGCTTTGATAGAGAACGGTTTGAGGTGTCATTTGCCAAACAGCGACAAGCAGAATTGAAAAAGAAAAATTAGCACCAAATACCCCGCATTGTCCGCGGGGTATTTTGATATGGAGGGGTATGGGTTACCGATTTCGACCGTAACCACCCTGGTGATTGCCGTCGCCACTGCCAAATTCGTGACCTGCACGGTTTTGTTCGTGACGAGCATTGCGATCTGCAACGCGTTTGGCGATTTCATCTGCACTGAGCCCACGCTCTTTCCAGCGCGCTTCTGCTGCAGCATTCATCTTTGCGCGAAAATCTGCTTCGCTCATGCCCTTTTCAACGGCAATCTGCGACATAGTCTTAGTTTCGAGGGCTTTTTGCAGCTCCTCAACACTCATTCCAAACACGGCGGCGCGCATTTCAAGTGAACTTTGGCGTCCGTTGCCCTGGCCCTGGCCGCGACCTTGACCGTGATTGCCATAGGTTGCTGGTTGTGTTTGGGCAGATGCGGTGACGGCTCCAAAACCGACGAAGCCAACAACCGCAGCGGCACTCATTAATAGAACTTTTTTCATAACTCTCCTTTTGTTAGTAGCTCTATAAGTAATACAATCGGGTAATGCGGATTATTTCAAAAATAAACGCTAGTGTTGCCAACCTGGGCCGCGTCCATTCATAGACTGTGGCGTGTGGCTACGACCAAGACCAGGTAAGTCAACATAGGTGAAGAATAGCCCAAGGATAAAAGAGACAACAAGCAGGACGAGAACGACATGACGTGCGCTATGACGATAGAGTTGCCCGTGATGACGAACAAGCCAAACAGCTACACCGCCTAATATAATTGCCGCTCCCAGCGCCCACCAAGGAAAAGATGCCAGGGCATCTGCCGCATTGGCACGGGCGCCCCACGCCATGGTGCTGGCAGTTTCGATGCGAATCCAGAAGAGCAGTAGACTCCACGCGTAGGCAATAGCGAGGCCAGTGAGTACAATGGCTGAGATTGAGACAGTAGTAAGAAGCGTGAAGTACCACCGCGGTTTCATGTGCACATTGCCGGTGGCAATTTGCTCCATTACTGCTTGTGATATGGGTGTTTTAGCGCTCATGGCGCACTCCTTTCTGCTCACAAATGATACGAAGCTTAGCTTTGGCACGCGATAGCCGTACGCCAACCGTAGAAGTGGGAATATGGAGAATATCACCGACCTCTGCATACTTCATGTCTTCAAAATAAACTAGCTGAATAATCTCGCGGTACTTTGGCTCTAACTGTCCTAGGCACTGCTGAACGTCCTTAGTAAGGCGTAACGAATCAAGCTTGAGATCGGTTCTCGGGTGATAGCTGAGCTGTGGGTGGCTCTCGTCTTCGAGCGGTGTAAGCCGACTGTTCTTCTTGATCGCATTCATTGCTTCGTTATGCGCAATGCGATAGATCCATGACGAAAAGGCATAGTTATCATTGAACCCTTGAAGGTTCCGGTAGGCTTTAATAAAGGTGTCTTGAACAACATCACTGGCAGCTGCTGAGTCGCGTAAAAGATACGTTACGTAGCGCAGCAGCTTGTCTTCGTAGCGCTGCATCAGTTCGCCATACTGTTCCACCTCACCGTCGCGAACTTGGTGAATGATAGTGGCATCGTCGAGCGGAGTTCGTTGGGCCATGGTTCTATTGTAGCTTAACGGCTGGCTTGACGGGTAAATGCACGAAGGTGATTTTCGGAGCCAAAGAGGAGGTTGTCGAGTGTAGCTTGTACGTCGGTATCAAGTGCGTCAAGCTTGGCGATAGTATCTTTGAGATCAGCGATGTCCATTTCTTCGATGGCAATTCCCACTTTGTATGCTTCATTGACACTTTGGCTGCCCTGAGCAATGAGCTTGTCGTAGGTGGCTTGCAGGGTGGGGTCGGTGAATACGCCAGCTTTGTCGGAACGAGGGTCACTCATGCCTCGGCTCTTCATGATTGCCCATACAAGCTCTTGGTGGGTGGCTTCGCTATTTTTAATGTTGCCAAACACACGGGCGCCCCATTTGTCATACATGGCCTGGTATACATCGTGGGCAAGTTTCTCTTCCTCAATGAGATACGTGAGCTTCTTGGCAGTATCGGGGTTGTTGCTTGCTTGATTGCTGTCGAGTGGCGTAATAGCAAAGCCATCATCATGGGAGGTAAGGCGACTTTGCTCACGTAGCGTGGCATTTTGTTGCTCAAAATCGCGGGCACGTAGGTTGCCGGTAATTCCCCATGCAACGAGTGTAAGCAGGGCAATAACAACAACGGTAATGATGCCGAGTGTTGTGGGTGATAGAGGTAATGTGGATTGCTTTTTAATCATAGTGGCTCCTTAGTATCTATAGGTAATACAATGCGCGAGATAGTATTATTTCAGACTCTTCGGAAAAACGTGCGAGGCAGTACTATACTAGAAAGTATGAAAGCAGCAATAAAGACTACAAAACTCACAAAACGGTATGGTAAAGACATAGGCATTGAAGATGTTGACCTTGAGGTACATGAGGGTGAAGTATTTGGCTTTATTGGTCCTAACGGAGCGGGCAAGAGCACAACCATTCGTACACTGCTGGGACTTATAAAGCCCACATCTGGTAGAGCATTGATTTTTGGCAAGGACATTACGCTTTATGGTCCAGAGGTCCGCGAAGATATTGGCTATTTGCCGAGTGAGGTATTCTACTACGACAATATGCGGGTGAAGGATTTGCTGGAGTATAGTGCAAGTTTTTATGATAAGCCAAAAAAGCAAATGCAAACGCGCATGTATGAGCTTGCCGAGTTGCTCAACCTTGACCTCAACAAAAAAATCGATGATTTAAGCTACGGCAACAAGAAAAAAGTAGGAATCGTACAGGGCTTGCTGCATAGCCCCAAGCTGATTATTCTTGATGAGCCGACTGGTGGCCTGGACCCATTGATGCAGCAGACATTTTTTGACTTGCTTCGTGCCGAGAACAAACGCGGTGCGACGATTTTGTTTAGTAGCCACATACTCAGTGAAGTACAAAAGCTGTGTGATCGAATCGCCATCATTAAAGATGGTCGAATTGTAAAAATTGAAAGCATGAAAGACTTGCAGCACAATAGCTATTTGCGCTGTGAACTTGAGCTCACCGCCCCCGCAAGCAAGCAGTCGCTTGACCTACCTGGAATATATAGCCTTGAGCGTACGGGTAAACGTATCACCTTTTTGTATAGGGGGGATATTAATCTGCTTACGCAGGCGCTTGCCAAGCTACAACTCCACGATGTGCACCTACGTGAGCCAGAGCTCGAAGAGATATTCATGCATTACTACCAAAAGGATGCCTAATGAATGTTTACAAAAAAGAGTTGCGGTTCATGAAGAGTACAATGCTCTTATGGGTCGTAGCACTAGGATTAGTCATGGTGATGTTCACCGCGCTATACCCGGCATTTAGCAATGATGTCGAAACGAGCAAGCGGTTGCTGGAGCAGTTCCCGCCGCAAATTCGTCACATGCTCGGGCTTAGTTTGTCGGTGTTCTTTACCTACCTTGGGTTTTATGCGTATATATTTAGCTATATTACGCTTGCGGGCGGAGTAATGGCAATGAACATGGGCTTGGTAATGCTTGCTCGTGAGCAGCAAGCAAAAACAACAGACTTTTTACTGACAAAACCAGTGACTCGCACCAAGTTATTTGGTGCTAAACTGGCAGCAGTGGTAAGTGCACTAGTAGGCGTATGGAGTGTGTACGTACTAATGGCCTATGGTGCTGCCAAGCTTTTTGGTGCAGGCACTATTGATAGCGAAAAATACCTGGTGCTTAACGGCGTCTTCCTATTGCTGCTCATATGGTTTATGGCGCTCGGTATGTTAGTTTCACAGCTACTCCATAAAATTAAATCAGTACCGGCCTTGTCGCTTAGTTTCGTGTTTGGACTATTTGTTGTAGGGCTGATTAGCGCACTGATTGGCGAAGAAAAAATGCGCTTTTTATCGCCGTTCAAGTACGTGGTATATACCGACTATGTGGCGAACGGGACGATTGATGTGCCGTATGTGTGGCTGGCAGTGGCAAGTAGTGTTGCGATGATAGTTGCGGCATACGTAGTGTATGTACGGCGCGATGTGAAGGCGGTGGTGTGATGAATATATTTTGGAAAGAACTACGTGATTATCGAAAACCATTTATTGTATGGTCACTGAGTATCGGAATACTATTGTTTTCAAGCATGGTTAAGTACGATACGCTCACCAAAGGTGGCCTTGGAATAACGAAGATGGTAGAAGCTTTTCCAGCGACAATCCAGGCGATATTTGGCATGAACGGTCTTGATATTGGTACGGTGAGTGGCTACTATGGCGTCAATGTATTGTTTGTGATGCTTATGCTGGCAGTGCAGGCGGGGCTCATGGGCGCTCAGCTGGTTGCAAAGGAAGAGGTGGATAAAACTAGTGAGTTTTTGCACGTCAAACCACGTAGTAGGACGCGAATACTGAGTGAGAAGATTCTTGCTGGGTTGACGATAGTTGTGTTGCTCGCAGTTGTGACAGTGGTTCTGTCATTCATTGCGGTGATGCAGTTTATTGCGCCACAAGAAATTGCTCACATATTGCTCCTATTTGGCGGTGCATACGCTATGGTTCAACTAGTATTTTATGGGATAGGGGTGTGCTTTGGGGCGGCACTCAGCGCGCCAAAACACGCCGCGAAGCTTATTGCGCTTACTGTGTTCGCTTCCTACCTATTGTATGTGCTCATCAATATACAACCTGCGTTTGATTGGGCGAAACCTTTGACGCCATTTATGTATTTTGATGCAAGGGACGTACTTGCACAAGGGGCACTTTCAGCCGGATATACTATACTTGCGGGAGCTATAATCGTAGGAAGCGTACTCTTTGCTTATGCCCGCTATACCCTACGAGATTTGAAAACGTAGCAGAAAGCACTTGCACAGCACCTGCTCCTAGTGTATAAATGAACCATGACTAGTACGCGTCATCAACAAATTCTTACGAAGCCCTAGGGCGGTTGTTTTGGATTAGTTGTAACGTTCCCGTAAAGAATCTGAACACCGCCCCACCCGGGGCGGTTTTTGTTCGGGCAGGATGCTATGTCAACGCGTAGTCGGGGGTAGACTAAGCGGTAGGTCACTTGCCTTTGAAGCAAGTAATGGAGGTTCGAAACCTTCCCCCCGAGCCAAAAACATGAGCGCGGTCTGTAAAGTACCGTAGGAAAGACGAGGTGCCCCATGGCAGAATTATCACTACAAGGAAGAAGCGAACGGCTAGCGAATATTATCGCACTTGATCGTGAAGAGATTGAGCTCCATCAAGCCGAACTCACACTCCAACTTGCTGGAGCCGTAGAACATAAGATTACTCGTCATATTGAAGTTATTCCACCACTTCTTGCCCAGATTGCCTTCGAGCTCAGTATGCGAGATAGCGAGGCCGAGAGTAGAACGCAAAATGGCCATGAGCTAGTCGCCGCCGCTGTGTAGCTGCTACACTAGGTGTATGAGACTTTTTCCCGCCGCACTTAGTCGGCATCGAGAATTGCGCACTTCCGCCTATCGCACCATTGTAGTGTCGGCAATTGGTGTTTTGGTGGTAGGAGTAACCGTTGCTGGTGTTTTTGCGCGTTCATTATCGCTCCGCAACGAGAGCGACTACCAGGCACGCCTTGATCAAGATGCATCAGCAATTGCGGCGCAGATAAACGAAGAAATGATCGCTTATGGTACGTTACTGCGTGCCGGTAGCGCACAGTTTTCCCTGGCGCCTACTATGACCGCCAGTGATTGGAAACGGTTTGCTGACGCGATGAATTTGCCGCAGCAGTACTCATCAGTTTTGGGGTTTGGCTATTCAAAGCGGGTATCGGCTGAAGAAGCGGTTACAACAGGTGTGTGGCCTACTGGGAATCGAGAAGAATATACCCGCATTACCTACCTTGTACCGGAATCCAAAGAGAACAAAAAAGCGATCGGCTATGATATGTTTTCTGAGCCAATCCGCCAAGCCGCTATGGCGACAGCACGAGATAATGCAACGATTACCATGTCAGAACCGGTTCACCTTGTGCAAGATAGTGGTAAGCAGTCTTTGCTCGGTGTTCTTATTTACTGTCCACTCTATAACAACGGTGAAATCCCTGCTTCGACTGAAGAGAGGAGAAGGGAGCTGGTGGGATATACCTATATGGTGGTGCGCCCGCGGGACGTCATGAGCACGGTTGTCAGTCACGCTTCACAAATGAACGCCACGGTAGATATAACACTCTACGAAAAGCAGCACAATACTCTGCTGTACAGCGCCACCCACTCTCAAACAAACAGTACTTCACAAGCGAGAGTGCGCAAAGAGGTTGATGCCTATGGTCAGGGTTGGGAAATAACCGTGGCTGGGAGGGATGAAGCTGCTAGTGAGCTGTATGGGCCGCTTGGACTGTTCTTCCTGGGATCTTTGTTTAGTGCGCTTCTTGCTTTTGGGCTTTTTTATGTATTGACGCGTCGACTTACCACTGTAGAAAAGGACCTGGAAGAAGACGTTGAGAACACAAAAAGTGAGTTGTTGGCGCTGGCATCTCACCAATTGCGGACGCCCGCCTCGGGAGTAAAACAGTATGTTGGCATGCTCAGGGATGGTACGTTTGGCTCCCTCACGCCCGCACAACAAGCGCTGGCAGATAAAGCATATGCTACTAACGAACGCCAGCTTCATGTGATTAATGACTTGCTATATGTGTCGAAAGTAGAAACGGGCCAGCTACGAATTGACCCAGTTCCGGCAGATATTACACGCATTACATATGATGTTGTAGCAAGCATGAAGCCGCAGGCAAAACAGAAAAATATTACTATTGTTTTCAAGACAAAAAAATCGCACCCAGTAGTTGCTGATGATCGGTACGTTGCAATGATTGTAGAAAATCTGGTTAGTAATGCGATTAAATACTCCCACTCAGGTTCAAAGGTGCAGGTGAGTATTGTTGCCAAGGATGGCGCGGTGATGGTGAAGGTGACGGACAAGGGGGTGGGCGTTGCTAAGGAAGATTACGAACGAATATTTAATAAGTTTGATCGCGTGCAGAATGTACTTTCACATAAAGAAGGGGGGAGCGGGCTCGGGTTATTCCTGGCACGACAACTGGCGCGTGGCCATGGGGGTGACGTCACGGTCACTTCAGAAGTTGACAAAGGATCTTGTTTTGTCCTTACTTTGCCGAAGACGGCAATGCTCGACAACGAAATCGTTAGCCTGACTACTACCCAACCAAAGCGTAAGTAGCCTACTCGGCTGGAGTTGTTTCTGGCGGATTGGTAGGTTTGTCACGGGAATTCATCTCGCGAAGAATATTACGAATTTCAATGATGGCGTTGTTAGCCCGCCATTTTTGCACGACGCTCACCAAGTACAGTACAGTAATGGCTGCACTCAATACAGTAAACGTGATGATGAATGGCATGAGTGGCTCGAGTAGCTTGGTAGGGTCGAACAACGATACACTTGAGGAATCGCCGCCAAGCAGTGACTGGAGGGTAGTGGTATCCATATACCTAGCATACCACAAGCGATATGCGGTTAACGGAACATGCCAGAGACTGATTCGTCGTTAAATACCTTGCGGATAGCATTGCCAACGAGCGGTGCAACACTAATCGTATCAATAAGTCCGTCTGGTGTATCGGCAGGTAGACGTAGGGTGTCGCTCACGGCTATGCGACTTACAATGCCTTCAGCCTTGGCGCGCGCGAGGCGTTCAATGGCTGGGTCAGAAAAGATACCGTGGGTTGCGATAATAGTAACTTCTTCGGCACCTAAGTTGCGGAGTGCCTGAGCACCCTCGACAATAGTGCCGGCGGTGTCGATCATATCGTCAATCATGACACAACGCATACCAGCAACTTGACCAATGACAGTCATCACCTCGGCACGGTTGGTGCCGGTTCGAATTTTATCGACAATAGCACGGGGCTTTTGGAAGTATTCAGCATAGCGACGGTTAAGCTTGGCTCGACCTGAGTCGGGTGAGACAATAACGACTTCGTGAGGGCTTTGGGCCTCAAGAATATTTTCGCGAATGTATTCCTGGATTGCCGGGTAGCTGGGGATTGATGTGTACTCGGTGGTAACGTCGCGCAAAAAACCAGCTGATTGCCCGGCATGGGGATCAACCTCAATAATACGATTCGCACCTGCAGATTCGAGAATGCGCATGGCAAGCGGCCCCATATATGATTCGTGCGAATTGTCGGGTCGGTCAGCGCGCCCATATCCACGATAGGGGACAACGGCCGTTACATCACGGGCAGATGCTCGCCGCGCCGCATTAATGATTGCGGCTTGCTCCATGAGGGTTTCGTTAACTGGAGCACCATGAGACTGAATGACGAACACATGATCGCCACGTACGGTGGGAACCTCTGCCTTGAGTTCGGTGTTAGCAAAACGAGTTAACTTGACGTCACCGGTATGGGTGCCAAGGTGTGAGGCCACGTTAGCGGCAAATTCTGGATCGTAACTGCCGGTTAAAATTTGTGCACTGCTTCGTAGTTTGCGTTCTCTCATACCTACAGTATAGCAAATAAATAATAGTGTTTTGATAACACTTAGTCAATGCGTTTTGACGTGATAGACCCCCCTATAGCAATGGCGCCCGCATCCCTCTTATGGTATGATAGCTACAAAGTAAGAGGGAGAATAGTAATGGATTCATTTTCCGGCCGCTCCGGCCGACAACCAGTTCATCGTGAACCAACACCGCAGCCACGTCCGAGCGAAGCACCAGCTCACCATAGCGCTCCACCGGTTGTTCCCCAAAGTCCACGCTCGCTCAAAGATGCCAGCAAAGGGAAAAAGGGGATTGTTCTCGGCCTTCTTTTGTTTGGACTCGCGTTATGGGGAGGTATTGCTGGGTACAATGAACTGATGATGAGCCGTTTAATTGACGGAGGCAAGTACCAGGCAGTTTTTTTGACAAATGGCCAGGTATACTTTGGCAAGCTTAGCCGGGTTGGCGGTAATACTTATAAGCTGAATAAGATTTTTTATCTGCAGGCTGCACAAACATCGACTGCTGAAGAAGATGCCAAGAACCCTCAAAAAACGAGCACCGCGAACTCGGATGTTCAGCTGATCAAGTTGGGTAACGAAGTCCATGGTCCAGATGACCAGATGATTATCGATAAGGCGCAAGTATTGTTCTACGAGAACCTTACCAAAGATGGCAAAGTTAGCCAGTCAATCGAGAAATACTACGCAGATAAGAAATAGCGATGCTCAAAGAACTCAAAGGCAGTGCGGCATCTCATAAAGGGCGCCAGCGCGCTCGACGAAAAAAGTTTGCATGGAGGATGGTAGTGGTTATTGTGTTCCTCCTCGTTCTGGGAGTGTTAGCTGGTTTGCTCTATGTTTGGTACAACGGTCAAACGAGCACAGTTACTATCACAAAACCAACGCCAAAGTATACAAATACACCAAAGCCAGCAGTCAAAGTCGCTGACAATCAACCAGTTGGTGTATCGATTACTGCACTGACGTCGCCTGTTGCACCAGGCTCCAATTCATCGGTGCAAATTAGTACATTGCCCCAAGCTGCGTGTAGCGTAGAAGTGCTATACAATGGTGCAAAAAGTGGTGATACTGGGTTGGTCCCAAAGATTGCTGATGAGTATGGCTCATTAAGCTGGAGCTGGAAGGTTGACTTGGGGGTTCCAAAAGGTAAATGGCCAGTCAATATTACCTGTGCTCGTAATGAAAAGTCTGGTTATGTTCGCGGTGATTTGATCGTTGAGTAGCCTTAGCGAAGCGAACTAATATAGGAGCTCCATACTGCGTTAGAGAGCCGTCCGCTTGACTTGATGAGAATAAGTGTTTTGGATTTTGTGAAGATGACTGACTGGGGGCCTTTAGCGGAGGTGCCGAGGTAGACGGTGGTGCCATTGACCGTAAGGTGCTCGGTGGCACTGTAGCCCACAGCAAGTTGCTCAACTTGGGCGTCGGTATCTTCATTAAATCCGTCGGGCAGCGGTTGCTGGCTAACAGTAATGCGCGCTTCTCCAAGGGTATCTGTGTACGCATATACTGCATCTCGATCTGGTGGACTGACTCGTGTCCAGCCGCCAAAAGTATCGATGCTTGCGCCGTTGGGGGTGAAGACGGGGTAGTCGGGTTTGCCCTTTTCTAAGGAGCCAGTAGAGCGTTTCAAGCCAGGAGTAGATGACTGCTGGCTAGGAAGGGTACGCCGCTGGGTGAATTGTATGATGCTGAGAGTGGTTACGATACCAATGAGCAAGAGGATGATGCCCAACGCAATCAGTCGCATCTTTGTAAGCTTAAAGCGGCGTACGAGTGACACACTACGCGAAAGCAGGGATCTCCGCGCTATCCGTTTGGAAGCTACCTGTACCGCGTTGGGCGGCGAAGCAGGAGGAGTCTGCCTTTGCTCTAGAGCGGGCGAGTGACGGGGAGGTGGTTGACGGCGAGGGCTAAAATCCATATTTTTTGTAAGTTATTGTTGGTAATAAGGTGTGTCAAGCGGTTGCTGTAAGCCACCCGTAAATGTTCGACCGTGCATAAGCCGCTTACTTGGATCGGCAGTGAATTGCAGCGTTAGGTCGGCAATTGTCGGTCCGCGGGTGACATCGTCTGGATAGCCGAATGCTTGTGAACTGTCGACGGTGACATTGAAATAGTAATAGCGGGCACCACAGTTCGTATTGTTACCGCTCGTATCTTTTGGAATGAAGCTGCCTGGAAGCCCGAGTGTTACATCACCATGAACTGTTTCTTGGCCCCATGTCGTCATAGCAACGCAGGTTGCCTGCGATCGATATTTTAATCTCCAGCGGGCTCCAATTGAATTATCGAGTCCATTGAGTAACCAGCTTGTCGGAAAGACGTTACTATCTGTATCCATCATGATAGAGTACTTTGCTACCTGTGGTTGCGAAAGGAGAGTGGTTTGCTGCACGGTGCTGGCAGCAGTAGGATAGGTGAGCGATGTGCCGCATCCTCCCCCGAGGATATAGGCCTTTCCATCCGAGTAGGCTGCTGCTGCACCATAGCGCGCACCTGTAAATCGCTGGTTGGTTTCGTACCATGCGCCAATACCAGTTGGGTTATTGCCACTTGCAATCGTCGTGTTGGCACTCACAGGTGTAACGAGTGTAGCGGGGTCACAGGTGGTTGCATTGCTGCGTCCCCCCATAACATAGATATAGCCATTGGCAGCAAATGCATCTGATTGACTCATTGGTATAGGCATGCTTTCACTGCGGCTCCATGTTCCTGCATCCCCCGTAGGCGTCGAGCCATCGGTGCGTACGGTGTCGAGCTTAGAATACTGTGAATCGCTCAAATAGTTTGTACCGTCAAATCCACCAAACAGATATAAATTGTTTGCATAGGCAACAGCCGATACGCCGCTACGAGGCGTAGTGAAAGAGCTACTCGCCGTTGACCAAGCGCTGGAAATATTACCCCCGCTGGGAAGAGCCGGACTGACATATACAGAGTTACAGACATTGCTGGCATTGCATCCCGTACCGCTCCCTTGGCCACCGACTATATAGAGGCGGTTATTCCACGACGCCGCGCCGAATCGACTCCGTGCGTTTGGTATGCCATTGGTTGCCGTCGACCAAGATGATATAGTACCCCCTGATGGAACGGTATAGTAAACAGTCGTCTGATTAGCTCCGCTACTGTCTTGGCCGCCAATGTAGTAGAGCGTATTGCCTACTGCCAGTAATTTACCCCAACCTCGTACCGCAGGCAGCGAGGCTTGATCGGTCCATGTACCGACGTTGCCATTTGTCGTGAGTGGGGCTGAAGATACCGTTGCAACCGCATTGGTACAATCGGTTGCGCCAGTGCATCCGCCCGCCATGAATAGATGCCCATTAAGGATGGTACTGCTGCCGCCGATGCGAGATTGATTGGTTGTATAGCTATTGGCATTCGTATACCCGGCGGGTGCACCACTGTCATTGTTGTAGACCTGGAAGGTTTGGATAACGTTGGTGGGCCCTCCCGTATTGCAGCTTGGGCTTGCGCCATCGGTACAGCCACCAATGACATAGGCAAATGAGTTTGATACGGGCACGGTTAATCCCCAGCGCTGATTGATTTGGACCGCAGACACATGCCAGCCATCCGTTGCTGATCCCAGGCTGCCGTCGCTCACGTTGACCTTTATGAATTCAATATCGGCGAGCACACCAGTGATAGCTTCATAACCACCAACTGCGTAGATGTAGCCATTGTACCCAAAGGCAGCTGAGCGGCGACGCCCAACAGCCATTTCATTGGGGGATTGCAGCCACGAATTACCTGATACGGCGACAATATTATTGTTATTGTCGATACGGGCATAACGTACAGACTTCATATCCACCAGGCCAGGTGCGACGCCTCCTATGAGGTAGACGTAGTTTGCGTATACTGTGCCACTCATAATACCTATGCCAGATCCGGTAGCCCCAGAAATAGTTCCAATTTGCTGTTGGCCACTGGTTGTGCACCCGGCAATAGCTCCGGCTGATTGAATATTGCACTTATACACATTGGGTGAGTAGCTAGTGCAACCCATGTTGCTCGACGATGTACACCCACCAAATATGAATAAGTTACCAGGGTTGTTAGTCGCATCGGCTGGATTCGCACGAGCGTACGCATAAAGGTATGAAACGTTATTTACGCCCAGCCCGCTCAGCGTTTGCGTTTGCCATGCGCCGCCTAGGCTCCCATCGGTGTTTAGTGTTGTACGGTAAAGCGTGTCGGTGTTGCCGCCGCCATCCAGACCCCCCACAAGATAGAGTCTATTGTTGAAGATGATTGGTGCAGCCGCAGCAATGCCGCCCGGAATAGTATTGGTTGTGTCGACGCACCATATGTTGCCGCGAAGTGTATTGGGAGCGTTGCAGGTTGGTGCTGTCATAACACCAGTAGATGATATGGCAGCGTATGCAGTGTTTGTACTTGTGCTGGCGCAAGTGTTACTTAGGCATCCACCGATAATGTAAAGGTAGCCATTCGTGATAATTGATGCGTTGAGCATATTGCCAATGTAGGTTGTACCGGGCATATTACAGCTAGATGGAGTAGCTCCATTACAAGGCGCCGTTCCTGCAGCGACGGTCTGACTAACGGTTGACGCATCGCCGTCCTGGTTAATAGTTCCGTAGAAGATTGAGTTGAGTATAGAGGTATTACAATCACCTGTGGTAGTGTTTTGCGCTGAACAACCGCCTATTGTATAAATACGATCACGCCAGGTGATAAGCCCAGCGCCCATTCGTTGGCTGCTAACACCCGCCATATCGTTCCACACATCAATACTGCCATCGGCGTTGATACTTGATACTTCAGCGCCTGATTCAATTGTGGTACAAAATCCACTCGCATTGACAGCAGAGCAGCCACCGGAGACATACATATAGGCCCCCCATACTACTGATATATTACCCCCAACACTCATCCTTCCTGGCGCAAAGGCCGTAGTACTCGTCCATGTGTTTAACGTGCCATCTGCATTCAGTTTGTTATATGTCACATTACCGGTTGGCGCACTGCCGACTGAGGCCGCACCCCCTAATACGTATAGACGGTCATTGTATACTTGGGCACTGTGGCCATATACATTAGTAGGCAGCGTTGCACTCGTTGTCCAGCTCGTGAGTGTGCCATTGGCATTGATGGAGGCAAGTTCTACCGTGTTGGTAGGTGTGCCGCCTGTTGAGCGACCACCAAGAAGGTAAAGGCGATTATTATAGGCTACTGCTGCACTATCTGATCGTATGGAACTCAGGTTGGCGTCTTGGTACCAATACACCCAATTATTTTTATTCGTGTCAGTTGGATGCCACAGTTGTGGCTCGCCATTTGCACCCAATTTTGCAACATATACGGTGTTAGTCCGTGTGCCAGATTCATCAATACCGCCCAGCACATAAAGGTACCCGTTATAAGCAACCATAGAAAAATTAGTGCGTGCCGAGGGAAGGTTGTATGCGCTTGTTGTACACCAGCCACTACAAGCCCCATTGCCTGGGTTTGCGCTATCAATCGTACCAGTAGATGTGTTGAACTGTGCCCAGTTTACGGCGGAAGACACTTTAGTCGCTCCTGCACCGAAGGTAACAACGACCAACCCATTATTGCCATCGACACCTTTGCCCGATAGAGCAGGTCCGCCAGTACCACCACCACCTGCCGTTCCTCGAAACGCATCAGTTGCATTGCCTGGTGCTATGCCTGTGCCCGAAGTATTTGCGGTGCTCGTTGCCCCGGCAACAATATAGCTTGAGCCACCACCACCGCCACCACCAGCGTTACCATTCGCGCTTGTGGTGGAGCCACCGCCTCCACCACCATACCAACCTGCAGCTCCACCACCGCCGCCTGGGCGGGTAGTATTAATGTTTGGCTGGCCACCATCTGCACCAGTCGCCAAGCCACCAGCCGCACCGCTGCCGTCAGCACCGGCGCTTGAGCGACCATCAGCCCCAGCTCCTCCGGCAAGTGATGTTCCTGCTGATCCTGGGTTATTGCCGCCGCTCCCGCCGCTTCCGCCAGCAGTAGGGGAAGCTCCGCCACCACCGCCACCGTTACCAACAGTACTACCATTAATTCCATTTGCTCCGCCCCCGGCGCCACCAGCCCCGCCGGTTGTTGCAACGCGGGCGCCACCGCCCCCGGCTCCACCTGCTGCTACGGTTAGCGGCGTCGTGTTTCGGTAGAGGCTTGAGTAGCCGCCACCACCGCCACCACCACCAGCGT